>UMGH01004689.1_pt1 | contig 31117 bp, 36 predicted proteins | sample 1965231 | NCBI WGS metagenome assembly UMGH01 (sample SAMEA4836068, study PRJEB28245) | human gut metagenome | biome: gut microbiome; material: fecal sample | place: Denmark | collected 2008 | reverse complement strand
CCGCCGCGGCTGCTGCACCGGGCGCAGCCTGATCACGCTGGACATGGACGGCTGCGCCCCCGGCAGCACACAGCAGTGGGTGGCCGCCATCAAGGCCCTGGGCACAGCAGCGGTCTATTCCACCCGGAAGCACGACCCGGAGCACCCACGGCTGCGGGCCATCTTCCCCACCGACCGCGTGATGCAGCCAGAGGAGTACCAGCCCTGCGCCCGAATGGTGGCCCAGATGCTCGACCCCACCATGCAGGTGTTCGACAAAACCACCTTTGAAGCCGAGCGCCTGATGTACTGGCCCAGCCGCAGCAGCGACAGCCAGTGGGTCTGCGAGGCCACCGAGGACGGTGACCGGATCAGCGTGGACGACACCCTCTGGCTTTACGAGGACTGGCACGACGTGCGCCAATGGCCCGCCTGCTCCGCTGAGACGGTCAAGCTGCCCGGCGGCAAGCAAGCCGACCCCACCGCCAAGCAGGGCGTGGTGGGCGCTTTCTGCCGGACTTACGACGTGCCCGCAGCGATTGAGAAGTTTCTCCCCGGTGTGTACGTGGATGCAGGCGCAGGCCGCCTGACCTACGCCGCAGGCAGCACCACGGCGGGCGCGGTGCTTTACGACAAAGGCAACTTCATCTACAGCCACCACAGCACCGACCCCGCAGGCGGCAAGCTGCTGAATGCCTGGGATTTGGTGCGAATCCACCTCTTCGGTCAGCTGGATGCCGATGCCGCGCCGGGCACACCCGCAGCGTCCCTCCCCAGCTGGCAACAGATGCGGGCCCTGGCCGAGAACGACGGCCCCACGGCGGCCCTGCTGCGGCAGGAGACCGTAGACCACGCGATGGAGGGCTTCGAGCCGCTGCCCGAGGAGGACACCGACCCGGATAAGTGGCAGGAAAAGCTCGACCGCACCCAGAAGGGCGCGATTGCCTGCACCATTCAAAATGCTTGGCTCATCCTCGAGCACGACCCGGTGCTCAAAGGCCGGATCTGGTCGGATACCTTCTCGGAGCGGCTGCGGTGCAAGGGCCCCTTCCCCTGGAGCGACAAGACCCAGGAGCGGGACTGGAGCGACGAGGACGACGCTGGCGTGCGCTGGTATCTGGAGACGGCCTACCACTTCAGTGGGGTCAATAAAGCCGCCGACGCGGTGGCGCTGACCGGAGGCCGCCACGCCAAAGACCCGGTGCGGGAGTACCTGAGCGGGCTTACATGGGACGGCACCGAGCGGCTGGACACTCTGTTCATCGACTACTTAGGCGCGGAGGACAGCAGCTACACTCGCGCGGTCACCAGGAAGATGTTCGTTGCTGCGGTGGCCCGGTGTTTCCGCCCAGGCTGCAAGTTCGACCAGATCTGCATCCTCAGCGGCAAGCAGGGCATCGGCAAGAGCCTGCTCCTCAGCCGGATGGGCAAGGAGTGGTTCAACGACAGCATCACCAGCTTCGACGGCAAGGAGGCCCGGGAGAACCTGCGGGGTGTCTGGATCGTAGAGCTGGGCGAAATGACGGCTTTCAGCAGGAGCGAATCCGAGGCGGCCAAGCAGTTCCTGAGCCAGACGGAGGACAGATACCGGGCCGCTTATGGCCGGAGAACGGTGCAGTACCCCCGCAGGTGCGTGTTCTTCGGTACCTCCAACAGCTCCGATTTTCTCCGCGATGCCACCGGCAACCGCCGATATTGGCCCATAGATTGCAGCTACGAGCGGCGCACACGGGTCGTGCACGATGATCTGACCCCCGCAGAAGTGGATCAGCTGTGGGCCGAAGCGGTGGCCCGATTCAACGCGGGAGAGGAGCTGATCCTCCGGGATGAGCTGCAGAAGGCCGCTCTGGCAGAGCAGCAGGCGCACACCGAGCGCGACCCCTGGGAGGGCAGCATTCTCGATTTTCTGGACAAGCCCCTCCCTCTGGACTGGGCCAAGCGCACCATCGACGAGCGGGTCTGCTGGTGGGAGAACGGCCCCGCAGACCCTGCAACTGCCACCCAGCAGCGCACCTCGATCTGCGTCAACGAGGTCTGGCGGGAGGTGCTCGACAGCACCGGAAAGGCCCCCGACCGGCAGCAGTCCAAGCGCATTGCAGCCGTGCTGAATAGCCTCCCGGGGTGGGCTCCGGGCAAGTATCCCCAGCGCTGCGGGCCCTACGGAATGCAGCGTATCTGGCGCAGAAAATCGGAGTAATTACCCGTTCAAAAACGAGCATACAGAACCCGCCGAAACCGCTTTGAAAAACATACTGAACATACAGAGCAGGTCGGCGAAACCGAGCATACAGAGAACTCGGCAAACATTAAGAAAACCGAAGAAAACAAGAGCAGCAGCAGCGGTCAAAACATACACAACATACAGCCAACATACAAAGGCCAAAAAGTTTGTATGCACGAAAAAGCGAGCATCCATGCGGGTTTTCAGGCCAAAACATACTCAACATACACACTTTTTCTCTTTAAAGGGAAAAATCAAAGGAAATAAGAGCGCACGCGCATACACGTGAGAGCTTTATATTCTTCGCGTGAGGGTTTTATAGGATTTGAGTATGTTTGTATGTTCAGCCCAAGCACGAAAGGAGAAACTAAAATGCCGACAAATAAGCCCCTCGAGAAGAGCATCGAAAACGTCCTGCGCAAGGCCGTGGAGGCCGAGGGAGGTTTGTGCCTGAAGTGGGTGTGTCCCGGACACAGAGGTGTACCTGACCGGATGATCCTCTTCCCCGGCGGCATCATCGCCTTTGTGGAACTCAAGCGACCCGGGGCAAAGGTCAAGGCGGGAGGATTGCAGGAGTGGTGGCGAGAGAAGATCCAGAGCTTTGGCTTCCCATGCCACGAGGTTAACGACAAATACCAAGCGCAGCAGTTGGCCGCAGACCTCAGCGCCGAGAGCCTCCGGCGGCAGACGGAAGATGAAGAGGCTATGAAAGCATGGCACTTCATCGGAGACCACAGCGAAGGGCCTGACGATGAGGAGAGCGACGACTGACACGCTGCCCTAAAAGAAACGGAGGTCAAAGCAATGCAGCAGTTTCACCCGCACCCGTATCAGCAGGCGGGCATCGAAGCGATCCTCGAGAAGCCCGGGGTGGCGCTCTGGATGGAGATGGGCCTGGGTAAGACGGTGGTCACGTTGACCGCCATCGACCAGCTGATCTACGACCGGCTGGAGATCAGCAGAGCGCTCATCATCGCCCCGAAGAAAGTAGCCGAAGCCACCTGGCAGGATGAGGCAGAGAAATGGGAGCACCTGCAGCACCTGCGCATTTCCACCGTGCTGGGCACAGAGAAGCAGCGCAAAGCCGCACTGGAAGCCCCAGCGGATATTTACATCATCAACCGCGAGAACGTCCCCTGGCTGGTTCACACACTGGGCCGGGGCTGGAACTTTGACATGGTGGTTCTGGACGAGGCATCCAGCTTCAAGAACCACGCCGCCCAGCGGTTCAAAGCCCTCAAGGCGGTGCGTCCCCGCATCCACAAAGTGGTCGAGTTGACCGGCACGCCAAGGCCCAACAGCCTGCTCGACCTCTGGGCCCAGATCTACCTGCTCGACCAAGGGGAGCGGCTGGGCCGGTACATCACCCACTACCGGCAGGCCTACTTCTGGCCCACCGAGTACAGCTACGAGCCCCGGGAGGGTGCCGCCGAGACGGTGGAGAGCCGCATCAAGGACATCGTCCTGAGCTTCAAAGCCGCCGACCACCTGACCCTGCCGGAGAAGATCACCGACGACATCCCCGTGGTGCTGGACAAGCCCGCCAAGGCGGCCTACAAGAAGCTGGAGAAGAACTACCTGCTGGAGGTGGACGGCGAGACCATCACCGCCCAGCAGGCGGCCGCCCTGACCGGCAAGCTGCTCCAGCTGTGCAACGGCAGCCTGTACGACGAGGACGGCACGGTGCACCAGATCCACCGGTGCAAGCTGGATGCTTTCGATGAGCTCATCGACGCGCTGGACGGCCAGAAAGCCCTCGTGTTTTACGGTTTCCGCTTCGACGAGGAACAGCTCACCGAGACCCTGAGAGCCCGCCACAAGGGCCTCAGATTCGCCGTGCTGCGCTCCGGGCAGGATGCCGCAGACTGGAACACAGGAAAGCTGGACGTTCTGCTGGCCCAGCCCGCCAGCTGCGCCTACGGACTGAACCTGCAGCAGGGCGGTCACCACCTGATCTGGTACAGCCTGCCCTGGAGCCTGGAGCTTTACGCCCAGGGCGAAGCGCGGCTCTACCGCCAGGGCCAGACCCAGAGCGTCATCGTTCACCGGCTGATCGTCAAGGGTGGTGCCGACGAGATGGTGGTCAAGGCGCTGAACCGCAAGGACACCGACCAGAACAGCCTGATGCAGGCCGTCAAGACCCACATCAAGGCGGCGCAGAGAGGAGACAGCAAGTGAGTATTCGGGCATTCCGCAGACTTCCCCGCGCCCAGCGGCGGGGCTTCATTGACACGATCACCGACCCGCTGACCCGCCGGGCCTTCGAGATCGTTTTTCTCGGGCCGGGCAAGGTCAGCTGGCAAAAAGCGGCACTGCTCTACGGTGGCGGCATATCCCCTGAGACCTTGCGGGTCTGGGCCTGGAAGGAGCTGCAGCGCCTCTGAGAGCCGCGCAGCACCCAAGGCGGCAAACTTCCCGCAACGCACTCAAGAGCCCCGCACAGAAGCCCGCAGGGGCCGCTGTGCGCAAGTCATAACGTTTTCACAGCAAAACCCATGCTATGCTCTTCTGGATAACACACAGGAGGACAGAGCATGGGTTTTTCTAACGAGAGGATGAGGACAGGGCAGCTGGTGAACTGGTTCCTGCTGGACGGCCTCGAGCTGACCCCGGCGGGATACCCTGTCACCCAGGCCCTGTCACTGCCCTTCGGGGTTGACCACCTGATCGGCTTCAACGAGCTTCTGACCTGCAAGCACCCGGAGAACGCAGGCGTGCACTTTTTCCTCGATGACTACCAGTTCGAGCGATTCTGGAGGATGCCGGAGCGGTACCTCTACGCGCTGGAGAAGTGCCCGCTGGTCATCGGCCCGGACTTCTCGCTTTACACCGACTTCCCCGCGCCCATCCAGCACTGGAACCACTACCGGAACCAGCTGCTGACCGCATGGCTTCAGCACAACGGTGTCTGCACCATTCCCACCGCAAGCTGGTCGGACGAGGACAGCTTCCGCTGGTGCTTCGACGGCATCAGCAAGGGCGGCGCGGTGGCTGTGAGCACGGTGGGATGCCTGGTGCACAAGGACGCACTGCAAGGGCTCCTGCGTGGCGTGGCGGAGCTGATCCGGCAGACCGAGCCGGAGGAGCTGCTGGTCTACGGCAAAGTGCCGCAGGAGATGGCAGCGATGCTCCGGGAGCACAACGTAGCCTGGCAGGCATTCCCGCACAGCATGGCGGCCCGCGTCAGGGCCAGAGAGGAGGCGCAGTAATGGGCGGCAGAGGCAGCAGCATGAAAGGTTCCCAGGGCATGGGAGGCGGCGCAGGAGCGCCCGCAGCAGCCGCACAGGCAATGCCCACGATTCAGGCGGCACCTGCTGTTCAGGCAGCACCGGCAGTTCAGGCAGCACCGGCAGTTCAAGCAGCGCCCCAGCAGGCAGGCCCGCCCACCGGTGCAAACGGCTTCGGCCACCTGACACCGCAGCAGGTCTCCGCGATGGAGAGCGCCGCACAGCGGCAGATGATGCGTGACCCGGCACTGGCAGCAGGCGTGACCGACTACATCAACCCGGTCATGCAGAGCAACGGCAAGGCGTTGAGCCAGAACGCCAACTGGGCAGCAGCCAACGGGCTGCCCCTGACTAAGCGGCAGCAGGCCATGATGGATGCAGTGGACAAGCTGGCAAAGCCCATCGGGCAGGAAACCACCCTGTACCGCGCCGACCACGACGATTTCCTGAAGCGCCTGAAGATCAACAACTACCAGAGCATGAGCGACAGCCAGCTGCGCAAGGCGCTGGTGGGCAAGACCTGGACGAACGACTGTCTGGAGTCCACAGCCTACGACAGCCGGGACAACCCCTTCTGGCCGCAGCCCGGCGGCAGGCGAAGCACCGGCAAACATGGCCAGGGTGGCTCCGTTTCCGGTAACCGTGAGGTGCTGATCCGGTATCACACCGCCAAGAGCACCCGGGCGGCGTTCATCCAGCCCAGCCAGTCGGAAGCCGTTCTGGCCGTTGGCACACACCACAAAATCACCGGTGTCCGGTCTACCCGCACCGGGCCCTCGCACACCCTCGGCTCTGGCAAGCGCGTGATTGAACTGGAAATCGAAGTGTGGTAAAATTAAATTGGAGGTATCTCACTATGGCGAAAATTTCCGCACAGAAGTTGAAAGAGATCGAAACCGCAGAGCAGAAGTTCCGGCCTCTTGACACCCCGAAAACGAGCCGCCCCTTCCCCAATCTGGGCATGGAGAAGCCCGCAGCCAAGAAGAAAGCCACCAAGGCGAAACCCAAGAAAAAGTAAGTCATAACGTTTTGCCCCCGCTTTTCATGTTACTCTTGACCGAGAAATTCACGGCCAAGGGAGGATTCACATGGGAGGCAGAGGCGGAAGCATGGGCGGCAGCCACGGCATGGGCGGAGGCGGCAGCGCAGGCGGTGCAGCGAAAGCAGCAGCACCGGCGCAGGCTGCACCCCAGACCCGCCAGCAGCAGCTGCTGGCACAGATCAAGGGCAACCCGGCGGCCCTGATGCAGATGAGTGATCAGGATGCGCTGGAAACGGTCAAGGCGATTGCTGCGCAGCCCATCGCAACGGATGGCACCCAGAATGACACCTTCTGTCAACGATGGTTGAATGCCACCGGACTGGCAAACGAGATGCCCGAGGTTCTGGATGATGTGGCTTTCGGCAAGGCCCGCCGCAAAGCAGGCGCAAACAAACTGTACCACAGTGATGCCCCCTATGACGGCAAGGCGACAACGGCAGTAAAGACCCTGCAGCAGCTTCAAACAGGCAAAACCGCATTTGCTTCTTTCGGCACCCACGGGAGCGGCACCTACCTCGACTATGACGCTGTTGGTAACGCCACTGTGTATGCAGGCACGCACGGCTCTCAGGTAAAGATGTTCCTGAATAACCATGCGCGCATAGCCAAAGCCGCTGATCTAAAACAAGCCAGAATCAATTTCGAGACAAAGCACCCCAAGACGTACCAATACCTAATCAGCAGCCATACAAATACGCAGTGGGGTAAAAGCGAATTGAAAACTATATGGCTGACAAGCTCCGGCTACAATGCGTACGACAACGGAGACTGGGGATACAAAGTCGCATACAGTCGAAAAGCCCTGACCATCTGTTCCACGATCAAGAGCAGACAACAGGTCGAGCGAAAGGGCACCAACTGGTGAGAACAAGGAGGACGACCATGGCAAATTACACCAACAACCAAGTAGAGGCATTCATCTCTACCCGAGAAGCAGAACTCCGGAAAAAGGCCAAGACCCCCGGTGAACTCCGGGACTGCCGCTCTGTTGCAGCCATGGAATGGGACGCTCACACCGGACGCATTGAAAAAAGTGATCTCCCCAAGGGCTGGAAAGACCCCTACGCCAAGCTGGACAAGGCCGCAAAGGCCAAGCCCAAGACCACCAAGGCGAAAGCCAAAAAGTAAGTCGTAACGTTTTGCCATAGGTTCTCTGGTACAATTGCCAGAGAGCCTATTTTTATTTGCCCGGAGGGATTGCATGGAGAGCGTGAAACACCAAATCGAGTACAAACGGCTGGACGAAATCCGCCCCTATGACAACAACCCCCGGCGCAATGATGAGGCTGCAAAAGCCGTCGCCAACAGCATCAAAGAGTTTGGCTTTCAGTCCCCCATCATCGTGGACAGGGACGGCGTGATCATCGCAGGGCACACCCGGTACAAGGCCGCCCGGAGGCTCAAGTTGCAGGAGGTGCCGGTCATCGTTGCGGCAGAGCTCGACCCGGAAAAGGTCAAGGCTCTGCGCATCGCAGACAACTCCACCGGCGAAGTTGCCGAGTGGGATCTGCAGCTTCTGGTGCAGGAGCTGACCGGCATCGACTACGATATGACCGACTTCGGCCTGAACCTCCAGATCAAGATCGACGAGGAGGTCAAGGAGGACGACTTCAGCGCAGAGCCCCCGGAGCAGCCGGTCACCCAGCGGGGAGACATCTGGCTGCTGGGCGAACACCGGGTCATGTGCGGCGACAGCACCAGCCCGCAGGACGTGGAGCAGCTCATGGACGGCCAGCTGGCCGACCTGCTGCTCACCGACCCGCCCTACAACGTGAACTATCAGGGCTCGAACGGCAAGAAGATCGAGAACGACAACATGGCAGAAAGCCAGTTCCGGCAGTTCCTGCTTCAGGCATATAGTCGGGCCTTTGAGGCCTGCCGCACCGGTGCCAGCGCGTACATATTCCACGCAGACACGGAGGGCGAGGCCTTCCGGGCCATGTTCCGGGAGGCAGGCTGGGGCCTGCACGGATGTCTGGTCTGGGTCAAGAACAGCCTCGTTCTCGGCCACAGCGACTACCAGTGGCAGCACGAGCCCTGCCTGTATGGCTGGAAGCCCGGCGCAAACCACTACTTTGTCAACGACCGCAGCCAGACCACTGTCATCGACGACGCAAAGCCAGACGACCTGCGGCACATGAAGAAAGACCAGCTGCTGGAGTGGGCCATCAAAGCCCAGGAGCTGCTGACCCAGAAGCCCAGCAGCGTCATCCGCTGTGACAAGCCGCCCCGCAATGCAGAGCACCCCACCATGAAGCCGGTGGTGCTCTGCGGCAAGTTGATCAAAAACAGCTCCCTGCCTGGGCAGACCGTGCTCGATCTGTTCGGCGGCAGCGGTTCTACGCTGATCGCTTGTGAGCAGCTGAGCCGGAAGTGCTACACCATGGAGTACGACCCGCGCTATGTGGACGTGATCGTCCAGCGCTGGGAGGACTTCACCGGTGAAAAGGCCGTCCGTCTGAAATAACCATTCCCCTGCCGGGGCCGGTTTTCTACTCCTTTCCCGCCCCGGCATTTTTCATAGCCAAAACGGTGCACACTCGGGTCATCCTCCGCCCGTAGGGTTCCTCCAGAGTGGAACCAGTGTGCGCCGTTTTCTCATACGGAGGTGAAACCTTGGCACGAGAATCCCAAATCGGAAAATGGAACAGCCCCAGCGGACTGCTGCGTCTGCAGCGGCTGGCAATGCACGGCCTGACGCAGGCGGAGATCTGCGAGCAGATCGGCGTACCGGTGCGCACTTTCCGGCGCTGGTGCACTCAAGACCCGCGTATCAAGAAGGCAATCAGCGTAGGTGCAGAGGCCGCGCTGGCCAGCGTGGAGAATGCCCTGTTCAAGAAAGCCCAGAGCGGAGACCTGGGCGCAATGTGTTTCTTTTTGAAAAACCGTGACCCCGAGCACTGGAGCGAGCACCCAGAGCTGCGCGGCTACGATGGAAAGGTGGTGTTCGTGGATGACATACCAAAGACGGCAGCCCCCAAACCTGCTCAAGCAGCAACTGAAACTCAGCAGCCTGATCATCCCTGAATACTACGCCGCCCACACCGCCATCTGGTCAGGTGAGTATAACGAGTATCTGGGCGATGGTGGACGCGGCAGCTTGAAGTCCACCTTTGCAGCCACCGAAGTGGTGCTACTCGTCATGCGGGTGCCGAACATCCACGCGGTCGTCCTGCGCAAGGTCGGCAACACCATTGCCACCAGCGTCTGGCCGGAGTACAACCGCGTGATTGACCGGATGGGCATCCGGCATCTCTGGAAGCAGACCAAGAAGCCGTACACTCTGACCTATGTTCCCACCGGGCAGACCATCCAGTTCTACGGTCTGGACGACCCTGGCAAGTTGAAATCCATCGCTGTTCCGTTTGGCTATTTCGGTGTGATGCATTTTGAGGAGTTCGACCAATACGATGGGCCCGAAGAGATACGAAACGTAGAGCAGTCGGTGTTCCGTGGTGGCCCCTTCAGCTTTTCTTTCAAGACCTTCAACTCCCCCGCCATGGCGCGGCATTGGGTCAACCGGTACAAGCGGGAGGCAAAGCCGAAGCAGTTCCGGCATCACACAACCTACCTGACCACCCCGCCCGAGTGGCTGGGCCCCCGCTTCTACGATGACGCAGAGACCCTGAAGCAGCGCGACCCGGTGGCCTACGCCCACGAGTATCTGGGCGAGGTCGTGGGCTGTGGCACTGCCGTGTTTGAGAATCTGGAGCTGCGGCCCATCACCAGTGAGGAGATCGCAGGCTTCGACCGCCGCTACTACGGCCTGGACTTCGGCTGGTATCCCGACCCGAACCACTTTGGCGGCATGGCCTATCAGCACGCCCAGCAGACCCTGTACATCTTCGAGGAGCACAGGGCGCAGAAGGAGACCGATGCCCAGCTGGCCGAGGCACTGCGCCGACACCTGCACGACGAGATCATCGGCGATAGTGCGGCCAATCGCTCAATCGCTACACTGCGCGATCTGGGCTTTGACCGGCTGCGGGGCTGCCGGAAGTACGCAGCACACGGCGGCACGTCCGTCACCGACGGCATGAAGTGGCTGCAAAGCCGCGCAAAGATCGTCATTGACCCCCAGCGCTGTCCGTGGACGGCCCGGGAGTTTTCCGAGTATGAGTACGCCATCGACAAAAAGACCGGCGACGTGATGCCGGGGTATGTTGATGCAGCGAACCACAGCATCGATATGACACGCTACGCCATGGAGCCCGTCTGGCAAAAGAGAGGTGTTCAAAACGCATGATAAACCACGCAGATATTGAGAATATCATCGGTTGCAAGACCCTTGTCACTGACCGGATGCAGCGGGCTATCGAGGATTGGTACGATGCAGCCATCAACGGCCTGCCGCTGGACAAGAACCCGGAGACCCTGACCCTCGACCTGCCCGCGCTGATCTGCGCCGAGCTGGCCCGGCTGACGACACTCGAGCTGGAAGCCACAGTGGAGGGCAGTGACCGCGCGGATTGGATCAACACCCGGCTGCAGCGGGTGCTCACGCCCCGCAAACGGCGCATTTTTACGGTGGCGCTGGCCCTGGGCAGCGGCATCTGGAAACCCTACCAGAGCGGCAACAAGCTGGGCATCTCTTTTGCAAACGCAACCCGGTACTTCCCGGTCGCCCACGATGTCGAGGGCAGTTTGACCGAGGGCGTGTTCATCGACACCATCCAGGAGGACGACAGCTACTACCACCGTTTGGAGTGGATGCACGTTCTGGAGCGCCGACAGGATCTGCGAGATGCCGAGCTGGCGCAACTGGAGGACTATGACCTCGCAGCACCTACACAGTTTCCCTGCATCAAGGTGGTAAACCTTGCCTTCCGCAGTGCGACCCAGGACAGCCTCGGCAGCCCGGAGGATCTGAGCATCCGCCCGGAGTGGGACGAGATCGAGCCCGTAGCCTATCTGACCGGGCAGGAGACGCTGCCCGTGGGCTATTTCGTGACCCCTATCGTCAACAGCGTTGATCCCGATAGTGAGCTGGGGGCTGCCGTGTTCGAGCCCGCCCGCAGGCAGATCATTGATGCCGACGAGCAGTACACCCGGCTGGACTGGGAGTACGAGGGCGGAGAACTGGCCGTGGACACCGACGAGAAGTTCCTCAAGCCCAGCGCCACCGGGCAGCAGCTCTCCAAGGCGCAGGCGCTGAAGGAATACGGCGTACCGCCGGAAGCCATTGACCACACTGCCCCGCACCACAGAGAGCGGCTGTTCCACGGCATCAACGTCAACACCGGCATCACCGACAGCACCCCTTTCTATCAGGTGTTCTCCCCCGCCCTGCGGGACGGAAGCTACCTGACCGGTCTGAACCAGTATCTGCGCAACGTGGAAAGCCATGCGGGCCTGAGCTTTGGTGTGATCTCGCAGGTAGCGGACGTAGAAAAGACCGCCACCGAGATTGTCAACAGCAAGCAGAAGCTGTACGCCACGGTGTCCGACCTTCAGGCAGCACTGGAGGACGCGCTGCGAGGGCTGATCAGTGCCTTAGACTATTGGGCCGACCACATCCCCGGAGCGCCGGGCAAGGGCAAGCTGAACATTGCCTTCAAGTGGGATGACAGCATCATCCTCGACCGGCTCACCGAGATGGCCCAGTGGCAGCAGGAGGTCAGCATGGGTCTCCGCAGCAAGGCAGAGTACCGGATGCACTTCTTTGGTGAAGATGAGGAGACCGCTACACAGGCAGTGCGGGCCATTCAGCAGGAGGCCGGGGCTGCGGATATCTTGAAGGGAGTGCTGGACAATGGCGACGGCTAAAACCAATAGGGCCCTGCAGGCCGAGCGGATGGCGCAGGCAGCTGACCGGCTGGATTTTCTGGCAGCCAACGCCCGCATTTTGCGAGACCCCGCTGTGTGGGGCCAGTATCACGAGGCAGTACACACCGCCGAGCTTCTGGGCTTCACGGTGACCCAGACAGGCGGCAAGCATGAGGTGCACCCATGCTGACACCGGACGAGGTCAACGGCTATGCCGGGCTCATGGCAGCACCGTGGGACGAGCTGAGCGAGCGCATCCTGCGTGACATGGTGCGCCGGATCGTCAAGACCGGCAGCGTTACGGCAACCGCACAATGGCAAAGCTACCGCGCCCAGGCGCTGGGAGCCAGCCGTGCATACCTCCTCCAGCAGATGCAGGCCATCGTGCAGCAGCTGGGGCCCCAGGAGGCCGCTGTGTTTGCCCAGGCAATGAAACAGGCCTACGGCATCGACGTGCAGGATGCAGCCGCAGCAGGCCGCTCTCTGGCCCCTCTTGGCGAGAGCGAAGAGGCACAGCAGATCATCCAGAGCGGCTATCGGCGCACCATGAACACCCTGTACAATCTGACCCAGACCCGGGCCGTGATGGGCAACCAGAACATGGTGGAGACCACCCAGCGGCAGCTGGCGTATTACCTCGACATGGCCCACGCCGATGCCGTCAGCGGAGCGTTCAGCTCGGACGATTCTGCCAGGCGGGCGCTCAACGAGCTGGCGGCCAAGGGCGTGGGGGCCATCACCTATCCCAGCGGCCACATGGACAGTCTGGACGTGGTGGTTCTTCGGGCCACCCGCACCGGTATCAACCAAACCGCCGGAGAGATCACCCGCTTTAACGCGGATCAGTTGGAGTGCGACCTGATGGAGCTGGATGCCCACGTCGGTGCGCGCACCGGGGACGGCGGGCAGAACCTGACAAACCACAGCTGGTGGCAGGGCCAGATTGTCAGCCGGAGCGGCAAGCACGGCTACCTCTCACTGGACGACATCGGCTACGGAGACGTGCGCGGCTTTATGGGGGCCAACTGCGCTCACAACTGGAGCATGTACTGGGAGGGCGCAAGTGTGCGAAGCTACACGCCCGAGAGGCTGGCCGCAATCAACGCAGCTACTGTATCCTACAACGGCAAGGAGATCGGACGGTACAAAGCAACCCAGATACAGCGTGCCCAGGAGCGCCAGATCAGGGCCGAGAAACGGGCCTTTCTGGTTGCCAAGGAAAGCGGCCAGAAGGACACAGAAAAGGCCGCAGCGGCCAAGCTGGCGGCCTCTCGAGACAAGCTGAAGGACTTCCTCCAGCAGACCGGGCTCAAGCAGTATCAGCTGCGAGAAAGCGTGCCCGGCTTTGGCCGCAGCGAGGCCTCCAGCGCAGCAGCCCAGGCGAGAAAATGAGTCGTGCTGGACTTTCTGAAAAGGCCGTGTTATACTTCAGGCCAGAATAAAGGAGGTCTCACCCTATGAAAATCAAGAACCATGTCCAGGCGGGCATCGTCCTGCTCGCGCTGGCCGTCAGCTTGACCGCCTGTGGCAGCAGCGCTTCCAGCACTGCAAGCAGCGTGGCATCCAGCGTCCCGGCCAGTTCCGTGGCCGAGAGCACCGCACCAGAGGCAAAACCCGCCAGCACAGAATCCTCGCCGCTGGATGGCATCAGCTTTAGAGCGGATAAAGTCCGGAATGATACCACCGGGAAATGGCGTATTTCGCTGATCGCAGAGAACATCGACATGAGCGAGTATGCCCTGGACTACTACAAGCAATATTTCACGGACGACAGCGAGATTCACTTCATCGTTAACTTCAACTACAACACGACCACCAAAATCATGGTGATGGGCGGCGACCTGGACGTAACCGTACAGGAGTACGTTGCCAAGGAAGAGCACGACGCAAAGATGCTGGGCAGCGGAACTGTGCTGGCCGAATATTTTGTGAACATCGAAACCGGCGAGCTCGAGAAAGTCCGATAAATAAAACATCGAAAACGCCCTGAAGGAATGCACCTCCATAACGCGCACATACGAACTCAATGTGCGGCTCATCAAGATGTGTTTCGTGATGACAGTAGAAAAGGCCCGTAGGTTAAACGCCTACGGGCCTTTTCTGTTACTTATTTACCGGCTCTGCGTAACCCATCAGCCCTATAATACACCGTCCGCTGAATATACGCAGAATCATCAGCAATGGCTCGCACAGAAGTATTATTGGACTGAATCTGAAATGCGCCAAGTATAAATTTTTGCAAGCTATCCACGCTATACTTCTGCACATTCACGCCGAAAAAATTAACCAGTATATCAATGACGGTTTCTTCGTGCTGTGAAAACTGACACGGATAAACCTTATGCTCTGGAATGAAGTACACCCAGAAAGTAAACCGCATCTTGTCGTATCCCGCTTTCAAGTCGAGGCAAACCGTATCTGTTTTCAAAAACCGAATCGCCTGATCCGTCAGCCGATTCAGCTCCCGTTCTCCGATGGTACATCCATCCGGGAATAGTTCTTCCATGAACTGCTGAAAACGCTGATCCCCAGATTTCCCGTCAAACACATCATGCCAAACTGAGCCGTACTCCTTCACCAGTTCTTCTTTTCGCTCAAAAAGAATTGTACAGGCCAGCTTAACAAAGTTTGCAGGCGAATCGACCTTAAAATGTAAAGATTCCATCATTTCACCCCTTATACATCCCTACCGATTGAATGGTATGCGAACCAGTGACCGCGCCGCTCAGCCTGACCCTCGTGCCAGAACTGACCGCCCATCTCCGCACGGAATCCACGCATCACTGATCGCCTCCCTTATAGTCCACCACGTAGCCGTTATACACGAAGTGCTCTGCCGCCATGGCAGCATCCAGAATCCGGTCTGCATACTCGGCAGCCTCCTCCGGGCTCTTGGTTCCGAGGGAGGCCCACTGGACACCCATCTTCACCGGGGTACCCTGCCGAGCAAAGTTGCAGTTGTGGATCTGGATGCCGTCCTCCGCAGAGAACTGCGCCTGAAGTGCATCCAGCGCTTCGCCGTACACCTTCCAGTTGACTTTCTTCATAGATCAGCCCTCCTCAATTTGCCTTAATCAGAATGCCGTTGTCCAATGCGAACCACACACCATCGTCCTTCTGCACGGTCTTGCAACCCTGTGCCCGGAGCAGCTCCCGCATCTTCGACAGCTGGTGCTCGGTGCACTGCATCCAGAAGAATCCGGCGAAGTTGAACCACTCGCTGCTCTGGATATTGACGTGCTGGGCTTCCGCATAAATGCGGTTGAATGCGCTTGTTTTCATAGATCAGCCCTCCTTTACCAGTTCATAGTGTTTGATGCTGCCGTCCACGAATCTCCGGCCCTGCAGGATCTCCACGCTCTGGAGCAGGAACTCGAGGTGGGCCATATCGATGGCCCCGCAGGAGCCGGGGTCACGGAGCAGCTGCTCGGCCAGCGCGTCCTGCATTGTGACGGTGTAGCAGGTCTCCCCGACGATCTTCTCACCGTTCTCGATCTCTGCGGTGTCGTAAGTGATGTTCAGCTTCTTCATGGTTACCATTCTCCTTTCGCAGCTGCCTGGGCGATTGCCCGTTCTTCCTTCTCTTCGTCGAATGCCGCAGCGAACATCTGCAGCGCCTGGGTCTTGGTGATGGGCCCGAACTCCTTCACGAAGTAGGTGAAGGTGCGGTCATCCCAGCACTCGACGTAGCCATCGCCGCCCTTGGTATAGTTTGCCTTGGCCAGTGCGATGAACTCCTCGTAGGTCAATGCACGCTCTTTCATGGTTCAGTCCTCCTTGCTGTTGTACTCGTCGGTGTCCCGGCTGGATTCGCCCATCAGGAACACCCGATGCTTGTTGTTGTCATCCCGCAGCCAATCACCGCCCAGAGCAGTGATGGTGAAGAGCATCCCCTGATACTGCCCAGCGGCAGCCACCCGAGTGCTGTCATCCAAGTCCTGCCGGTGCATGAGGCCCCACTGAGTATCCAGCCCGAGGGTTACGGTGCCCAGGTGGCGGCGCAGTTCATCTTTCTTCATGGTTCAATCCTCCTTCTCATCCATCCTGCGGAGATCCTCGCAGATTGCGTCTGCCTCTTCTTCGGAGAGGTCGTACTCCGCTACAAGCTCGTCCCGGTCTTCTGCCCGCCAGCCGCCGTCATACAGCGCCGCTGCGGATGCCCAATCATCACATCTCATTTTTCGTTTTCCTCCGTTATTTTTATCCCAAAACCCTTTCGGTGGCTGTATGTTACCTCTGCACGGAAACAAAGTCAAGTTGTTTTTGATTTATTTTTTAATTTCTTTTTGTTGTTGACTTTTGCCCCGGCAAGTCATATCCTTGTGGCAGAAAGGAGTGACCCGAGATGACCACATCAAGCCGAGTAAAGGCTCTTCTGGAGCTGACCGAGACCGACCAGAACACCTTCGCCGCCGCTTTCGGGATGACCACCCCGCAGGCCATGAGCAACAAGCTGAGACGGGACAGCTGGTCGGCCAGAGACCTCGCCAAGGCCGCCGCCCTCTGCGGCGCAAAGCTGGCGTTCATCCTCCCGGACGGCTCCCAGCTTATCCTCGCACCGGACGAGGAGTGACCGCTACACCGCAAAACGCCCCGCGCTGAAGAGGACAAACCTCCCGGCGCGGGGCGTTTTGCTTGTATACGGTTGCAACAAAATTCTAGCTTGTCGCAACATTCAGCGCAATACAAACTTTGTAGTCACGAAAAAGTGAGTGTTCATGCGGGTTTTCAGGCCAAAACATACAATGTCTACTCAAACTCTTATCCTGACCCTGAATAGAAGAAAATAAGAATACATACACGCGAGGGCACGCTTGATGCCCGCCCGCGTAGGGTTTATAGGAATTTTTGTATGCTTTGTTTCAGGTACGCAGCGCTCAAGTCGTAACGTTTTGGGCCCCTGGTTTGTGATACGATAATCCCAGATTACACCACGCGCCCGGTGTATAAGCGGCGCAGAGGGCACCGCGACCGGCAACGCGAAACATCTGCTGTACGCCCTCCGGGAGGTAAAACCATGAAACGTGATGATTTGAGAGCCATCGAAGGTCTGACCGAGGAGCAGATCAACGAGATCATGCGCCTGCACGGGCAGGACGCAGCCACCTACCAGGCCACTGTACAGGGCCTGCAGGCGCAGCTGGCCACCGCTCAGCAGGGACTGGCCGCCTTTGAGGGCGTGGATGTCAACGACCTGCGCAGTCAGATCACCAACCTGACGAACCAGCTGAACACCCAGGCTGCCGAGTACGCATTCAACAACGTGCTACGCAGCGCTGCCCGGGAGGCAGGCGCTCTGGATGAGGCGGACGTGATCCAGCTGCTGCCGGACAGAGCTACACTGCGTGAGAGCAAGAATCAGGCGGAGGATGTCAAGCAGGCATTCGCTGATCTCAAATCCCGCAAGCCGTACCTTTTCCAGCAGGGCTCCCCCGCCCCGCAGGATGGCGGCTCCGAACCGCAGCCGGGCAACGAGCCCCAGGGCAACCCGATCATCGTCCCGAAGCCCCGCAGCCAGGGTGGCAGTGCACAGCCCACCCTGCAGGAGTTTCTCCAGATGACCGGTGCCGAGCGCATGGCCCTGCGCACCCGCAACCCGGCGCTTTTCCAGCAGCTCTCCACACTGGTGAGGGCTGCACGACACTAACGAGGTAATGAGCTATGCCTATCACCGGCACTTTTGGCGGCTTCCCGTTTGACCCCGAGGTCTATCAGGGCTTCGTAGATCAGGAGGCCACCTTCTCCGATTCCATCCTTGCATCCGGCATTCTGGCCAACGACCAGAGCATGGCCTCCGCCCTGGACAACGGCGGCGTGCAGGGTACCATCCGCTTTTACAACCCCCTCGACCCCGATCAGGACGCTCCTCTGGTGCGCGACGGCGTGGCCGACAACGTGCCCACCGAGATCTCCGGCGGCAAGCAGAGCTGGATTCGTATCGACCGCATGAAGGCCTGGAAAGCCACCGAGCTGACCCGTGAGCTGACCGCGGCTGATCCTATGGCTGCTGTGGCCCGCAACACTGGCCGCTACTGGCGCATGTACAAGCAGGGCCTGCTGGTCAAGCTGGTCAACGCCGCTCTGGGCGTTACCGGCCTGGAGAACCACTCTCTGACCGTCAAGACCGGCGGCGTGACCGCAAACCAGCTGATCGACGTGCAGCAGAGCGCCCTGGGCGATTTCTCCGGCAAGTTCGGCCTGCTGGTGGTGCACTCCAAGATCATGGCCGAGTATAAGAAGCTGGGCCTGCTGAACTACAACAAGTACACCATCACCAATGTGCTCCAGAAGGAAGTCAGCCTGCCCACCATCAACGGCCTGGTCGTCATCGAGAACGACCGCGGCACCGATGACGGCACCAACTACAACACCTTCCTGCTGGGTCAGGGTTCCGTTCTGACCGCAAACCCCAAGGTCATCTCCCCGGACACCACCGAGTACGATGCAGCCAAGGCAGGCGGTACGGACATCCTGTACAACAACCGCGCCTTCATCCTGCACCCCAACGGTCTGAGCTTCGACGCGGATAAGATTGCTAAGGAGACCCCCACCGACGCAGAGTTCACCACTTCCACCAACTGGAAGCTGAAGTTTGACCACAAGAACGTCCGCATGGGTAAGATCACCATTCCCAAGGCGAACTTTGCCGAGGCGTAACCTATGGACAGCTGGCTGACCTACTCCGATTTCAAGGAGAAGTACCCAGACAGCAGTCTGACTGAGCCGCAGTTCACGCCAATGGCCATCGACGCGGCGCTCTTCATCGAGAACGCTACACGTTGGTGCGCCAGCATCGCAGCTGAGCCGGAGCAGACAGAGCTTCTGGCCCTGTGCCAGGCCCGGCTGGTGGCCCTCTCAGAAGAGGTCAGCGCCAGCTGGGACGGTGTGACCAACGTCAGCAACCACGGGTACACTGAGAGCTATGCATCCGGGCTGGATATGCAATCCTACCTCGGCGCACGGCAGCAGCAGATCGTGGAGCAGACCCTGAGCGCCCCGGTTACCCGCTGGATGCTGTACCAGGGCGGCGTGTACCACCCGCCCCGCAGACGCTGAAGGGAGGTCAACCGATGCGAAAGCCTCTCGGCGCAGACCAGACTGTCACCATCACTCACATCATCCGCAAGGGCACTGTGAGCAAGAGCTACACCACAGTACTGTCCGGTGTCAGCTGTCGTGAAGTCAGCAGCGCTCACGTAGAGACCCCCGGCTTTGCCCGGCAGGAGCAGACTTCGTTCTGCATCTTTCCCGGCCACACCACAGCAGCCCCGGAGGGGGCTGCTGAGAGCCCCAATCCGGCTGGCAGCACGTTCCTCACCCCCGAGGCATTCAAGGCCGCAGAGGCCGCGCTCCGGGACCGTCGGTGGACAGTAGCGCTGGAGGACAAGGTGCTTCTACCAAGCGGGCGCACCGGGACGGTAACGTGCGTCCAGGACAACCGCAGCGGACGTTGCCCTCACTGGTATGTGGAGGTGAGCTGATGGCCAACCCTCTGCTGAAGATCAACCAGCCCGCAGATGTCAAGCTGGGGCAGAAGGGCAACCTGAACCTCGGCATCTGCTGGAAAGCAGACCTCGCCGGGCAGTACACAGAAGCCTTTGAACGGCTCCAGAAGGAGGCCGACGGCGAATTTGTCCGGCTGGTAAAACCATACATCCCCCTGCGCACCGGCGCTCTGGCAGGCAGCACGAACGATCATACCGTTCTCGGCAGTGGGCAGATCGTGCAGGCCACGCCCTACGCCGCCGCCCAGTACTACCGGCTGCCCTGTGGCCGGGGCGTGCGGGAGGACGGACGAGGCCCCCACTGGGGCGAACGTTGTGTCAATGACCACGGGCAGGAGTTCATCTCCTTTGTCAAGGCCAGGGCGCAGAAGGAGCTGAAATGAACGAAACCAAAACCCCCGACATTCAGGCCATGCTGGAATGGCTGGCCTCCTGCCCGCTTGCCGCTTCTCTGAACGACGGCGATGTGGCGTTCTCCATCGACTATCTGGGCGCAGAGCCCTGTCAGTTCTCCCTGGAGAGCACCCCGACCGCGCCGATTCTGGAGCAGTACATCAGGGGCAGCTTGAGGGCCAAGAACTACGTCTTGGCTTCTCGGATGAGCTACACCCAGAACGTGGTGGAGCAGGCCGCGAACAGCTCCTTCTGGGACGACTTCGCCGACTGGGTGGAGACGCAGACCTCCGCGCAGAATCTGCCCAAGCTGGCAGGTGATAAAAAGGCAGAGGCTGTGGTGTGCCTTTCCCCGGGGTACATCCTGAACCAGGATGCCAACACCTGCCGATTCCAAATTCAGCTTCAACTTCAATACTATCAGGAAGGGAGATAACCCTATGACTGTTTCCGAAACCCTGACCGCGCTCAAGACCAAGAAGGGCATCGTGCCCAGCGCGGACTACACCGGCACCGAAAAAGCCGATGACTTCATCTTTGCAATCCAGACCGATGCCTCCACCCAGACCAAGGAGAGCGACTGGGTCGTGTTTGCAGAGCGTGTCAAGGAGCACTCCGGTGCCCTGAACGCTTCCACCGAGGACGTGGCCTATATCCGCGCAGGCACTGTCACCGAGAAGGGCGAGACCCAGCGCACCTTCTCCCTGAACGGTAACCGCTGCGTGGGCGACCCTGCGCAGGATTTCCTGCTCTCCCACAAGATCAAGTTCGGCTCCGGCACTGAGGTGGTTTTCCCTTATATCTACTTCAGCGCAAAGACCGGCAAGGGCGAGAAGGGCGCAGCTGCCTTTATCGTCACTTCCGATGCAAGCGGCTCCGCCAGCAACTCCGCAGGTTTTGCCTGCGACGTGAAGGGTGTTGGCGTTCCGGCTGAGTTCAACTACCTGACCCTGACTCAGGCCGACACGCAGTCCACCAAGGCTGCCAAGGTCTGATAACAACACCACACAGCCCTCGTTCCCCGGTGAACGGGGGCCCTTTTTGTAACAGGAGGATTTTCCATGATCATCAACGGCATTGAATTTGATTTTTCCACCCTGAACGCCAACGACGTGGATCGGATGCTGGCTGCACAGACCCGGCAGCAGGAACGTGCTCGGACGGAGGGCAGCCGCTACACTCCCGAGAGCGATTACCCTGCCTGGCTGCGCTTCCAGTGCCGCATCTTTATGGACTACCTGGACGAAGTTCTAGGCGAGGGTGCTTCTGAGAAGCTGGGGCTGGACGGCAGCAACTTCAACGCCTGCCTGACGGTCAGCAAGGCCTTTGCCGAGGCCATGGCCGCAGAAAAGGCCAGTGCCAGCGCGCTGATCCACCCCACCGAGGAGCGGGCGCAGGTTTCGGCAGCACAGGTTTCGGCAGCACAGGTTTCGGCAGCACAGGCCATCCCTGCCCCCATGAACCGTGAGCAGCGCCGGGCCGCAGTCAAGGCACATCCCGCCGTGGTGGATTTCCGAGCACAGGAAGCGGCAAAGGCCGCCCGCCGTGCCCAGCTGAAGGCAGAGCTTGAGGCACTGGACAATGCATGACCTGCTGACGGACACCCTGCCCACCGAGTGGGAGGGCCGCGCCATCGACCCTGACTTCCGGCCCATGATCTGGCTGCTGATCCGCACCCGCCGCGCCAAGACTGACGAGGACAGCGCCCGGATGATTTGTGAAGCCGTTCAGCGGTTCTTTGTAGAGCCGGTGCCCGGAGTGCAGTACCAGGAAGCCTTTGAATCTCTGGTGCGCTTCTGCCAGGGCGGCGGCCCCGAGGACGAGGAGCGCACCGGGACTGGCAGCAGCAGCGACCCACAGGACGAGCCTGTGCTGGACTACCGGTGCGATGCTGACTACATCGTGGGGGCCTTTCAGCAGGCCTACGGCATCGACCTGACCGCTGACAAGGTGCACTGGTGGCGCTTCAAAGCACTGCTTCATGCCCTGCCGCCGGAAACGTCGCTGGGCAAGATCGTGGAGATCCGGGGCAAGGATACCTCCGATATGGACAGAGCCGACCGGGACTACTACGAGACCCTGAAAGAGCGTTTTGCCCTGCCGGATGGGCTGAAGGGGGTGAAGCGGCGCGAAACCCTGCAAGAGCACGAGGACGCTTTCCTCGACCGCTTCGGTTGATTCCCGCGCCCCGGTGCCCTGCCCCTTCTGCGGCAGAGCGCTGCCCGTGTGGGCGGCTCCCGAAGCCTGCGCCCACGGTTTGTGGGTGAAATGTAAGAACCCCGCATGTAAGCGGGAGGTAGAAATCAAGTTATAACAGCCTGTGCCCCTGTGCCCGTGCTCCGAATGAGAGGTGGACACAGTGGCGGACTACAGTATTACCGGCGATACCCGGCTGGACGCAAGCGGCTTTAATAAGGGCCTGAGCGCGATGTCGGTAGCCGCAGGCAATTTGATCTCCGGGCTGACGCAAGCTGCTACCGGAAAGCTGACAGCGCTGGCAAAAACCTCTGTCGGTGTCGGCATGAGCTTCCAGTCCTCCATGTCCCAGGTGGCCGCCACCATGGGCGTGGGTGTGGATCAGATCCAGAGCCTGACGGACAAGGCCAAGGAGATGGGCAGCACTACAGCGTTCACTGCTACACAGGCAGCGGACGCTCTGAACTATCTGGCGCTTGCTGGCTACGATGCTAACAAGGCTGCTGAGGTGCTGCCCAGCGTCCTGAACCTGGCCGCAGCGGGCGGCATGGATCTGGCCTATGCGTCCGATCTGGTCACCGATGCTATGGCCTCGCTGAACCTCGAGGCCAACAAGCAGAATGTGGACGAGTTCGGCAACAAACTGGCCAAGGCGGCCAGCAAAGCCAACGCCAACGTCAGTCAGCTGGGCGAAGCCATCCTGACAGTGGGCGGCACCGCCGCGAATCTGAAGGGCGGCACCACGGAGCTAACAACCGCCCTGGGCCTGCTGGCAAACGTCGGCATCAAGGGCGCAGAGGGCGGCACGCACCTGCGCAACATCATACTGTCCCTGCAGTCCCCCACCGATGATGCCACCAAGCTCATGGAGCAGCTGGGCCTGCAGGTGTACGATGCGCAGGGCAATATGCGCGGCCTGGACGACATCCTGACCGACCTGAGCGGCTCTCTGGCTGGATTGACACAGGGGCAGAAGGACAGCGTCATCAACGCGCTGTTCAACAAGACCGACCTCGCAGCCGTCAACGGCCTGTTGACGGCGCAGGGTGAGCAGTGGGAGTCACTGGCCCAGCAGATCGACGCAGCGGGCGAGGCAGCCGGTGACTCCGGCGCTATGGCCCAGATGGCAGAGACACAGCTGGACAACCTGCAGGGCTCCGTCACCATCATGCAGAGCGCCCTGGAGGGCCTGCAGCTGGGTATTTACGACTATCTGGAGCCTAGCCTGAACGAGGCAGCCAAGTGGGGCTCCGAATGCTTCTCTACCCTGACAAAGGCCCTGTCTGAGGGCGGCCCGGAAGCGATGCTTCAGGCAGCGGGTCAGATCATCTCCGATCTGGCCGCCAGCGTTACCGCACAGCTGCCGGGGCTGGTAACCTCCGGTACCGAGATCATCGTTCAGCTTGCAGAGGATATCGTAGTAGCTACACCGCAGCTGCTCTCGTCCGGCGCTGAGATCATCGGCGCTCTGGTGCAGGCGCTGGGCGTTGCCCTGCCTCAGCTGGTGAGCACCGGCATCCAGATGATCTCTCAGCTGAGCGCGGGCCTGGCCTCCGGTATCCCCGAGTTTCTGGCCAAGGCGCTCCCCCTTGTCGCTGATTTTGCCAGCGGCCTGCGGGAGAATATCGGCCAGATCATAGACGCAGGCATCGAGCTCATTCTGAGCCTGATGCAGGGCCTGATGGATGGGCTGCCTACCCTGATTGAGTATCTGCCCGGTATCGTTTCGGATATCGCGAGCATCATCAATGACAACACCCCGAAGATTCTCGAGGCCGGTATCCAGTTGATCCTCATGCTGGGCAAGGGGCTGCTTCAGGCAGTGCCTACCCTCGTGGCCAATATCCCCCAGATCTGCAAGGCCATCTTTGACGTGTTCATCGCCTTCCGGTGGCTGGACATCGGCTCACAGATCGTAGAGGGCCTGTGGAAGGGCTTGACCGGCGGCTGGGCGACCCTGGTGAAGAAAGTCGGTGGTCTGGCCCAGCAGCTGCCCGACATCGTCAAGCGGGTTCTGGGCATCCACTCACCCTCCAAGGTTTTTGACGAGATCGGCGTGAACACCTGCAAAGGTCTGGCGCAGGGTCTGAGCAAGGGCACCGCCCGGGTGAAGCACGCAGCCAAGACTGTGGTCGCTTCCGTCACAGACACCGCTACACAGATTGTGGACGGCGTAACCACCGTGACCGAGACCGTCACCGAAACCATGGCGAACGGCTCCACCCAGCAGAAACAGATTATCACGGAGACCTCGCAGCAGATCATCGACGGCGTGGCCAAGACCGTAAAAACGGTCACGGAACGCGCCGCCGATGGCTCTGAATCTGTCAAGCGCAGCATCGAAGCCGTCCGTGATGTGGTTTCCACGGTCACCGCGACCCAGACGGCCCTCGTGGACGGGGCCAAGGTCACCACCCAGACCACCACCGAGACGCTGGCAGACGGCAGCGAGCAGGTCAAGCGGGTCATCACCAGCACCGGCACTGAGGTCATCGAGGGCGTGCAGCACACGGTCAAGACCGTGACCACCATCGCCGCCGACGGCACACAGACTGTGGCAAAGACCATCGAGGATGCCGGGCCCCAGTACGGCAGCGTGGGTGAGCTGCTGACCACCCAGCTCCGCACCAAGCTCACCGAGGGCTGGGCGCAAATCCAGTCCGACATCCAGACGGATGCGCTGGGGGCCATCGAGACGCTGGCAACGGCCCTCAAGGATGGCGACCTCGAGAGCCTGGGCCTGTGGGCTGCCAGCTATTTCTGGCAGGCCTGCACCAAGGAACAGCAGGCGCAGATCAACTCCATCGCTCTGGGGGCCCTGAACCAGCTGGGCAGCGCTTTGAGCGGCGTGTTCGGGAACCTCTCTCAGCTGGCCATGGGGCTGGTGGCGCAGTTCGTGCCCGCCGCGGCCAGCGCCACAGCCGGGCAGACCGCCCTGAACGTGGCCATGGACGCAAACCCCATCCTCCTCGTCATCTCCCTCATCGGGATGCTGGTGGGTGCCCTGCTGAACTTCTCCGGCAAAAACAAAGAGATTGCCAACACTTTCCAGAATGTCTGGGCGGGCGTTGAGGACTTTATGAGCTACATCTTCGAGGGCCTGCTTCGCGTCGTGGCGGCGGGCATCGAGGGCTTTATCGTCCTCATCAACGGGTTGATCGGTGCCTATAACTTCGTGGCCGGATTTTTCGGCGGTCACATTGACTACATCTCCAATCCGGCGTGGGACTACGCCAACAAGATCGCTGCCGACCGGGCCAAGCGGCAGGCGGAACGGAAACAGCAGCAGGAAGCCATCAACAACCCCAGCAACTCCGGCACCTCCGCCAGCTCTCAGAAGGTCATCGAGAGCATGACCGACACCAGCAAGACCACCAATGCCGACGGCAGCACCGTGACCACCAAGGTGCTCACCGAGAAGCTGCAGGACGAGACCGGCAAGATCACCCAGCGAGTGACCAAGACCGTCACCGAGGCGGGTACCAAGCTGGTGGACGGCGTGGAGCGCTCCTACAAGACCGTGACCACCTATGTGGATGGCATCCAGACAAAGATTGAGCGCAGCCTGAATGACATCACCAAGACCAGCAGCTCCACCACGCCGACGGCCCCCACCACGCCGACGGCTCCCACCCCGGACAAAGACCTGACCGACGCTGTGGAGGCCAACACCGAGGCCCTGCTGGCCGCAAACAGCAAGTTGGCCGAGATGGTGCGGCAAGCCGATTCTCTGGTGCTATCGGACAACATGGCCATCAGCCGGTCTGTGGCCGCTTCCGGCACGGCACAGGTGGCCGCAGCCGCCAACAACTACCACCGGGAGGGCGACACCACGGTCAACCAGTATATCTACTCCAAGGCCCAGACGGCGGCAGACCTCCAGCGGGAAGCCCGCTGGGAAGCCGACCGGGCCAAGGCCCAGAAACGATGAAAGGAGGGCTCCACAATGCCATTCAGAAAAGACCATTTGCAGCTGGTCACGGATGCCGGGGCCACTCTCGACATCGGGTGGGCTTACGGCACGCCCTACTCCCTCGACCCCATCAATGGCGTAGACGTGGACGTGCAGACCGCACAGGGCGTGAACCAGGTGGGCGTGAGCGTGGAGCGCCAGAGCGTGGCCGGGGTGAGCCGTGAGCTCATCATCCACTGCCACAGCTCCCACGGCGATGCGGATGCGGAATTACTGCTGGAAAAGCTGCCCTATTTCACCAGCGGCACAATGTATTTCGAGGATAAATTCTTCTGTCGTTTCGTGCTTTCCAAGACCCCCTACACAAAGAGCATCCACCCCTACCCGGTGTTGGCCTTCATGCTCTTCTGCCCGAAACCCTTCTGGTACGACCTGACCGCCCAGAGCTTCTGCATCAACGGCTTTGTGCCCAGCTTCAGGCTGCCCATCAACTACAGCACACCCCACCGTTTCGGCGTGCGCACCTCCGTCGGCTGGCTGAACGCGGTCAACCCCGGGGCACTGGCAGTGCCCTTCACGGCCACCCTCAAGAGCGACGGCGCTGTGGTCAACCCCACCGTGCTGAACATCGTCACCGGCCAGAGCATCCGCATCCTGACCACCCTGACCCCCGGGCAGGTCATCGAGATCTACCGCACCACCACCGACAAGCTGGCTGTCAAGCGGACAGAGGACGGCACGGAGGAGAACATCTTCTCCCTGCTGGATGAGGACAGCGACTTGCTGGAGCTGGCCCCGGGCGACAACTTACTCAAAGCCACCGCCGACAGCGGCGAGACCAGCCTGCAGGTGACGGTGCGCTTTTATCCCATGGTTTCGGGCATCCTGCCGGAGGTGATCTCGTGACGCTGGACGTATTGGACGAGCTGACCCTCGCCCGGCTGGGCCGGGTGGAGGTGTGGGTGAGCCTTTACTGGGACGAGCCCTACAACACCGAGGGGAGCATGACGCTGGAAGTGCGGCCCACCGAGGAGAACCTCGCTCTTCTCCGGGAGGGCCGCTGGCTGCGCCGCAATGACAGCGATGTGCCCATGCGCATCTGCCACCGGAGCAACGAGAATCAGGACAGCAACTTAGTGGTCACCGGCTTCCCGGGGACGTGGATCTTCACCAAGCGGGCCGGTACCAGCATCGTGAAGAACGAGAACGCGGAACAGGCCATGCGCAGACTGGTCAGCGCAATGCAGCCATGGCCCAAGCTGGAGCTGGGTGCTGCTGTGGGCTTCGACACCACCTACACCGCCCAGACCTCCGGCGGCAGCATCATGGACTACCTGATGACCATCGGCGCGGCTTGTGATCTGGGCTTCCGGGTGCGGCTCAGTGGTAAAAACGACCAGAAAAAACTAACGTTCGAGGTCTATCGGCCCACCGCCGACCTCAACAACAGGTTCAGTACCAAGTGGGGCTCCCTGCAGCAGGCTGCGTGGGCCTTTGGGGACAGCGACTATGCCAACGTCGCCGTGGTGCAGGGGGCCGGTGAGGGCGAGAACCGGGCCACCGTGACCGTGGGCCTGACCGATGCCACCGGGGCCGACCGGCGGGAGCTGTATGTGGATGCCCGGGATGTGCAGCCGGACGAGGAAAAGGGCGAGACCAGCAGGAGCGAAGCCTACCTCGAACGGCTCATGGCCCGGGGCACCAACAAACTGCTGGAACAGCTGCGCACCGGCTCCATTGAGCTGATCATCGATGCCGAGGGCCTTTCCCCCGGTGACGTGGCCTTCTGCACCATCCCGGAGCTGGGCTACAAGGCCACCGTCCGGGTGGCCGATGTCATCACCCAAAGCCAGAGCGACAGCACCACCCGCACCGTGCGGCTGGGTACGCCGGTCTGGCGCAAGCTAAGGAGATGATCTTTTGAGCAAAATCGTTTTATATCCCGCCAACGACTGCGACTTCGATGCCGCAGACGTGGCGGCCTACCTTGCGGGCCTCACCTCGGGTGTGTTTAGCGGAGCTGAGGACTTCCCGGTGACAGCCGCAGGCGGGCTGACGGTCACCGTGGGGGCGGGCCGTGGCTGGGTGCACCCCAGCCGCTTCACTGGCTACTCCATCACCAAGCGGGAGGCCGACACCCTGACCATGCCGCTGGCCGACCCGTCTCTCCCCCGCATCGACCGCATCGTCATGCGCTATGATGCCGGTGCCAGAGCCGCCAGCCTGCATGTGTTGCAGGGCACGGCATCCAGCACTCCCACGGCCCCGGCCATCTCTCGCACCGAGCTGATCTACGACCTCTGTCTTGCCGAGATCACCCGCCCGGCAGGCTCCACCGCCGTCACCACCGGCCAGATCACCGACACCCGGCTGGACGAGAAGCTCTGCGGCATCGTGCGGGACGGTGTGACCGGCATCCCCACCGACGAGCTGCTGGCCGCTGCCCGGGAGCGCATCGCCACGCTGGAGGAGAACGCCAGCAACAGTGCTGCCGCCGCCAAGGACAGCGCGGAGGCAGCCAAGAGCAGCGAGACCAAGTCCGCCGCCAGCGAGAAGAACGCCAAGGACAGCGAGACCAACGCCCAGCGGGCCCTGCAGGACACGGAGACGAAACACACCGCCGCCTTGAAGGACATCGCACAGGCCCGCACCGCGGCCCTGAACGACGTGGCAGCTTCCACCAAAACGGCCACCGCTGCGGCAAACATTGCCACCCAGCAGGCCACCGCCGCTGCGGGGAGCGCTTCCACCGCCGCCACTAAGGCCGGGGAGGCATCTACCAGCGCGGGAGCGGCATCCACCAGCCGTCAGGCAGCGGAAAAGGCCCAGAAAGCCGCAGAGGATGCCGCAGCGCTGGCTGGAACGCGGGCAGGTACCGATAAGACCCTGCGCGTAGAGGATGCACCGGCGGATGCGGCGGCGGTAAGAAAGCTGATCGAAGAATCCCTTGCCGCCCAGCGGGAAGAGGACTACAAGAGAGTCAGGTACTGGGCCAGCAACGACCCCACCAGCCCGGCAAGCTTTATCGGCGGCACATGGGAGCGCGTCGAAGGTGAGTTTATCATGGGCGCTTCCAGTGTCTACCCTGTGGGTACCACCGGCGGCAGCGCCACCCACACCCAGACTACTGCCGAAATGCCGAGCCACAACCATAGCGGGTCTACTGGCAGTGCAGGCGGCCACAGCCACAGTGCATCCACCGGCTCCGCAGGAAGCCACAGCCATAGCGGTACGACCGATTGGGCGGGTTCGCATAGCCATAATGTGAATGCTGAGTATAAGAGTGGCGGCGATGATGGCGAATCGTACCGTATTAGGAACTATGGAGCTTCCTGGGCTAATTATAAATTTACAACCAGTTCTGATGGTTCCCACACCCACAGCTTCAGCACGAACAGCGCAGGCGGGCACAGCCACTCTGTGAGCATCGGAGACGCTGGCGCTCACACTCATACCGTGAGCATCGGCAGCACCGGCAGCGGGCAGGCAATGAGCGTCCTGAACCCTTACTATGCCCTGTACATCTGGGTGCGGGTGGATGATGCCGCATGAAAGGAGTAACTATGAAAACAATTGATGAGTCCGGCACAATGCTTACAACAGAGCCGGATCTGGAAGCGGGCTATCTGGTGGAAGATGTGGAAGTCGTTCACCATGATGCCGTAGAGGGCACAGCTCCGCAGTGGCACAGAGAGACCGCAAAGCTGCCGGACGGCTCTCTCGCCATCTACTACCGGGATGGTAAAGAGATTGGCCGGGACATGGTAAAGATCATCGATGTGCCCGGTGTTGACCCTCAGCCCGCCTGGGATGAGGAAGTGCCGGTGATGCGGTACATCCGCTACACCGCCGAAGAGCTGGCTGCACAGGCTGAAGCCAAGAAAAAGGCAGAAGAAGCCGCTGCCGCCGAAGCGAAGAAAAAGGCAGAGCTGGAAACCGTGCCGGGCCGCATGGACGCTCTGGAAGCGGCAAACGACGACCTTGTGCTTATGATGGCCGATTTGATTGGAGGTTAAAACTATGAAAACGCTGAACAACCTGAAACTCCGCATCATGGTGCGGGCATTCCGCATCCGGCTGAACAACGGCGAAGCCTTTGAGGCAATCGCAGCGGATTACCCTGCCCTGACCGCTGACGACCTGGAAGCTATCCATGTCCAGCTGACCGAGAAGGAGGCGCAGAGCAATGCCCAGAACCATACTTGACGTTTCCCGCTGGCAGGGCCGCATTGACTGGGACAAGGTCAAGGCAAGCGGCCTTGTCTCCGGCGTGATGATCCGGGCCATGGGCAACAGCAAAGAGGGCAAGCCCAGCAAACCCTACATCGACCCCTTCTTTGCCCGCAACTACGCCGAGTGCACCCGACTGGGCATCCCGGTGGGCGTGTACGGCTACTTCAAGGCAACCACCAAGGCACAGGCCGACAAGGAGCTGGCCCTGTTCAAGAAGGCACTGGGCGGCAGAACGTTCCAGCTGCCGGTGGCCGTGGACATCGAGGACAAGCTGCAGGAGGCCCTGAGCAAGGCCACCCTGACTGACATCGTGGCCCACTGCCTGAGCGTGGTGGAGAGCTGGGGCGTGTACGCCATGCTCTACACCGGCCTGAACTTCGGGCAGACCAACCTTTACATGGGCGGCGCGGCCCTCAAGCCCTACGACGTATGGCTGGCAGCCTATCGCACCAAGAAGCCCGCCCCCGGCTGGCCCTTTGGGATGTGGCAGTACACCAGCAGCGGCAAGATCCCCGGCATCGCCAAGGGCGCAGACCTGAGCGTGGCCTACAAGGACTACGCTGCCATCATCCAGCGGGCCGGGCTGGGGCAGGTCAGGGGGTGAGACCGATGGCAAGTTATCTGATTTCAGATGCACCATAC
>UMGH01021670.1_pt1 | contig 31419 bp, 35 predicted proteins | sample 1965231 | NCBI WGS metagenome assembly UMGH01 (sample SAMEA4836068, study PRJEB28245) | human gut metagenome | biome: gut microbiome; material: fecal sample | place: Denmark | collected 2008 | reverse complement strand
GTCAAAAATGTCCATCAATGAGCCACAAATTCCCATAAATTAATGTGCGCTACGCGATGGGGAAGGAAATAGCCATAAATAAACCCCTCACGGGGTTGGGCTAGCGCATGAAAACATGATTGATGTTTTTTTTAGTAAAAAATGTCCATCAATGAGCCATAAAAATTTAAATATTAAGTAATAAGTATTAAGTATTACAAGCTGTTGAATATCATAATACAAACTGTTTTTTTAGTCAAAAATGTCCATCAATGAGCCGTAAATTATCCATAATTTAATGTGCGCTACGCGATGGGGAAAGAAAATGACCATGAATAACCCCTCACGGGGTTGGGCTGGCGCATGAATGCTTACATGAATGTTTGCTTGGGGACAGCAAGTTTGTATTACTTTTTACTTATTACTTATTACTTGAAGAACATACTTATTACTTATTACTTGAAGAACGTACTTATTACTAGAACAACTTACTTAATCCTTGTTTTGCACACTTCTCTTAATCCACATTTTTCGCATTTGGGGTTGCGAGCGGTGCAGGTGTAGCGACCATGGAGAAGAAGCCAATAGTGGGAGGAGGCTACAAGATTTTCGGGGATGTGCTTTTTGAGTTCTACTTCGACACTGTAGGGCGTGGTGCAACGTTGGGGGACTAAACCTAAACGGTGACTGACGCGAAAAACATGGGTGTCAACTGCTAAGGCTGCTTTGCCAAAGGCTACGGCTTGTATGACATTGGCGGTTTTACGACCTACTCCGGGTAATTGGGTGAGTTCTTCGAGGGTGGAGGGAACTTCGCTATTGAACTTCTCGACTAACATCTTTGCTAAACCTACAAGGTGCTTGGCTTTGTTGTTCGGGTAACTCACTGAACGAATGTAGTCGTAGATGACATCGGGGGTGGTTACTGCCATGGCTTCGGGGATGGGGAAGTCGGCAAAGAGTCGGGGGGTTACTTGATTGATGCGCTTGTCTGTGCATTGGGCAGACAGAACTACTGCGACTAATAGCTCGAACGGATTGCTAAAATGTAGTTCGGTTTCGGTCGCATCCATGGTTTGCTCAAAATAGTGTAGCACGTATTGGTAGAGTTCTTTTTTACGCATTTAGGTGAGTTGTTTGACGGCATAGATGCCTGCTGCTACTGCCATGAAACCTGTGATGAGGGATAGGGCTATGTAGGTGAGGGCTATGGTGTAGAGTCCTTGACGCAGCAGTTGTATGCTTTCGTTTGAAAATGTGGAGAAGGTGGTGAATCCTCCGCAAAAGCCTGTGACTAAGAGCATGTAGAGCCAATGGCTTTGGGTGCGTTGGAAGTAACCCATGAGGAGTCCGATGAGGAGGCAACCTATGGTGTTGGCTAAAAAGGTAGACCATGGGTAATGCTGGCTGGTGGCTTTGACAAGGTATGTGCCTATGCTGTAACGACACACGCTGCCTAAGCCACCGCCAATGAAGATGCAAAGCAATTTGAGCATGCTGCTTTTATTTTGTGAGTGCTGCCATGCGGCTGATGTATTTGCCTAAGATGTCGAACTCGATGTTTACTTTGCTACCTACCTTGAAGTTGTGGAAGTTGGTGTGTTCGAAGGTGAAGGGGATGATGCACACTTGGAAACTGTTGCGGGTGGGGTTGCATACGGTGAGGCTGACGCCATTCACGGTGACTGAGCCTTTGTCTACGGTGAAGTAGCCTCGCTCTATCATTTCGTTGCTTACTTCGTATTCGAAGGTGTAGATGTAGCTGCCTTCTGCATCTTCTATTTTTGTGCAGGTGGCTGTGGTGTCTACATGTCCTTGTACGATGTGTCCATCGAGTCGTCCGTTCATTTGCATGGAGCGTTCTACGTTTACTTCGTCACCTGGTTGAAGGAGTCCTAAGTTTGAACGCTTTAGGGTTTCGTCCATTGCGGTTACTACATAGCTATTGCCTTCGCGTTTTACTACGGTGAGGCATACGCCATTGTGGGCTACGCTTTGGTCGATTTTGAGTTCGTTGCCAAATTCACAGGTTAAAGTGAAGTGCTTATTTTCTTTATCTTGTTCCACAGCTACTACTTTTGCCATGGCTTCTACTATTCCTGAAAACATGTTTTTTTATTCTTTTGGTAATAAATATTGACTTAGCGAATGGGCTGATCTACTGCAAATATTGCTCGATTGGCACGATTTTGCCATCTACAATGAGTTGTCCGTTGCGAATTTCGTAGTTTTTCAGCTTTTGGTCTAATTCGGTTAAGTTGATGAGTACGCCTACTGCTTCACCGTTGTCGCGGGTGGTGAGTGCATAGCGTTGACCATACTCTAAGCTGCCATATATTTTGCCGTCGGTGCCATCTTCTGATGTGCGGCATAGGTGGAGTGTGTCTCCTTTGTCGGTGACCATACTAAAGGTGCTCATGCCAAAGTCTTCGGTTGAGGTGCCATAGAGTGTTGAGTCTGCCACTTGTTCGGCTACCGTGGTGTCTGCCACTGTGGTGGTGTTATCCGCAGGGGCTTTGTCGGACTTTTTCATGTGGCAACCTTGCAACGTGAATAGGGCTACAAGCACGATGGGGATAAAATGTAGGGCTTTCTGCATTTCGTTATTATGTTTTTAGTTGTATATCAAATGCGAAGTTACAAAAACTTTGTTGCTTGGCAAAATCAGCAGGATTGTGTTGCTGGATAATATTGTTATGTGGTAAGGAAATTTGTAATGGGGGAGGGGATTGTCGCATTCTTTCTGTAAAACATTTGTTTTTCGGGTAAAAGTGTGTATCTTTGTATAAAAGCTGCGGTGGGGCATAATATTCAAGTTTTACTTGATGTTTTGCTTTCACCTTGCAATAAGTAAAATCATTTGCTATGACTCCCAACATTTATCCATTAGGTATACAGACATTCTCGGAAATACGTGAGAAGAATCAACTCTATATAGACAAGACGGAATATATATATCGTATGACGCATGGGAATATGAAGTACGTATTCCTCAGTCGTCCACGTCGTTTTGGTAAATCTTTGTTGGTTTCGACTTTGAAAAGCTATTTTGAGGGTAAGAAAGAGCTTTTCAAGGGTTTGGCTATAGAAAAATTGGAAATAGAATGGGAAGAATATCCTGTGCTGCACTTTAGTTTGGCGGGTGGTAAGCACATGGAAAAGGATGCTTTGGAGCGATATCTTGACCAACGTTTAATGGAGCAAGAAGAAAAGTTTGGGGTAAAAAATACTGCTGCAGACCCCAATGATCGTCTTGCGCATTTAATTCGCCATGCTTACCAAAAAACGGGTAAACAGGTGGTTGTGCTGATTGATGAATATGATGCTCCTTTGCTTGATGTGGTACACGAGGATGAGCATTTGGTAGAACTACGTCAGGTGATGCGTAATTTTTATAGTCCGCTGAAGGATGCTGACCCTTATTTGCGTTTTGTTTTTCTTACGGGTATTACAAAATTCTCGCAGGTGAGTATTTTTAGTGAGTTGAATAACATCAACAATATCAGTATGTTGCCTGAGTATGCAGGACTTTGTGGTATAACCAAGGATGAACTTGAAACACAGATGCAAGAGGATGTGGCATACTTAGGCAAGCGTTTGGGCAAGACTTATGAGGAGACGCTGGAGGATTTGCGTAGTAACTACGATGGGTATCATTTTGCTTGGCCCTCGCCTGATGTGTTTAATCCTTTTAGTTTGTTGGCTGCACTGACTAATGGGGAATTGGATGCTTATTGGTTTTCGACAGGTACACCAACCTACTTGTTGGAAATGTTGAGGAAATTTGATGTAAAGCCTAATCAGTTGTCTGCGATTCAAGCGCTGAAAAGTGATTTTGATGCACCTACTGAAAATATGCAAACTGTTATTCCTCTGCTTTATCAGAGTGGGTATTTAACCATTAAGGATTATAACAGTAGGGTAAAATTCTATACGTTGGATATTCCGAATAAGGAAATTAGTGAAGGACTTTTCCGAAACTTATTGCCGAATTATGTTGATGGTGTGAAGTCGCAGCAAGGGGGAATAACTATTGCGAAGATGGCTGATAAGATTCTGCATGATGATATGGAAGAGGCTATGCTGTTGTTGCAGGATTTTCTTAGTACGGTGCCTTATTGTAATGTAAAAAATTATGAGGGGCACTATCAACAAATGCTCTTTATTATCTTTACTCTGCTTACGCCCTATGTGGTGGACGTGGAAGTGCATACTCCTCATGGACGTATAGATATGGTGTTGATGACTAAAACGCACATCTACATTATGGAGCTAAAACTGAATCGGGATGCGAAGACGGCTATGCGACAAATTAATTTGAAGGATTATCGCAAACGTTTTTCTTTATCAAACTTGCCTGTTACAAAAGTGGGTGTAAACTTTGATAGCGAGAAAGGTAATATTGACGATTGGAAAATTGTGGACGAAATATGAAATGTATCATATAAAATGTGTAATTGCCATGTAGGTAAGGGATTGTTTAGTTCCTTTATCCGCATGGCAATTATTCATTATTCATTATACATTATTCATTAAATCAGCGGCATTCCTAATTCGCGACATTCTTTGCGCATTTCGTCGGGCCAAATGCTGGCTTGAATTTCTCCAATGTGTGCTTTGTGAAGAAGTACCATGCAAAGGCGGCTTTGACCAATACCACCACCGATGGAAAGGGGAAGTTCGTTGTTGAGCAAACGTTGGTGGAAATAAAGTTGCTTGCGTTGCTCTTCTCCTTCGCAGGCGAGTTGACGCAATAAGGCTTCTTTGTCAACACGAATACCCATTGAAGAAAGCTCGAATGAACGTTCGAGTACGGGATACCATATTAAGATGTCGCCATTGAGACCTGCATGACCATCTTCGGCTATTGTTGACCAGTCATCGTAGTCGGGAGCACGACCATCGTGCTTTTTACCATTGGAGAGTTTGCTACCTATGCCTATGATAAACACTGCCCCATATTTGCGACAAATGGCATCTTCACGTTCTTTGGGCGTGAGGTCGGGGTACATTTGCAACAATTCTTCGCTATGTATGAAATGTATGGTTTCGGGTAAGAAGGGGGTGATGGAGTCGTAGGTTTCGCATACTAAGTATTCGGTTCGACGAATGGCTGCGTAAATGCGTTCTACTACATTTTTAAGAAATGCTAAGGTGCGGTCTTCAGCTTGGATGACTGCTTCCCAGTCCCATTGGTCAACGTAGAGAGAGTGAAGGTTGTCGAGTTCTTCGTCGGCACGTATGGCATTCATGTCGGTATAAATGCCATGTCCTGTGGGTATTTTATAGTCTGCCAAAGTGAGGCGCTTCCACTTAGCTAATGAATGTACTACTTCGGCTTTGCGGTCGCCAAGGTCTTTGATGGGGAAGGTTACAGGACGTTCGATACCATTTAAGTCGTCGTTGATGCCTAAACCTTGCATAACAAACAAGGGGGCTGTGACGCGACGAAGACGTAGTTCGGTAGCAAGGTTTTGCTGAAAGAAATCCTTTATGAGTTTGATGCCTTGCTCGGTTTTGTGCATGTCGAGAAGGGCTCGGTAGTTTTTGGGATGAATGAGTTGGCTCATTGTTTATGTGTATGAATGTGTTTTTAGTTGATTCTGTAACACGAGGCTGCTTGATTAGGGGCAGTGTGTTTCGAATTGTGATGCAAATGTATGAAATTATTTCTATTTGATAAAATAATAGTCTAATAAATTACGTTCTGTGATAAAAATAGCTGCTATTTATAGCAATTAGTAAACAAAAAGGTGGCTTTCGTTGTTGGGATGTACAAAAAAAGCGTTGCAACCTTTGCAGATTGCAACGCTTGTATGGATGTCGTTAAAGCGTCGAGTTGACGTTTTATTGACTTTTCAAGGAATTTGTCAGTGATTACTCACCCTTTTCCATTTTAGCCTTCAATGCAGCGAGTGCATCGTTTTCACCGAGAGTGGTGGTAGCGGCTTGGTTCTGGATTGAGGGGATTTCGCTGTTGCTCTTGCTCTTGTTAGCACGGGGCTTACGAGGAGCGGGAGTCTCACCACGCTGTGCATCTTCGAAAGTGCGGCTGTGTGAGAGGATGATGCGCTTGCTATCCTTGTTGAACTCGATAACCTTGAAGGGGAGCTTCTCACCTTCCTTAGCGTGAGAACCATCTTCCTTAACGAGGTGCTTAGGAGTAGCGAAACCTTCAACACCATATTCGAGCTGAACTACGGCACCCTTGTCCATGAGTTCTACGATAGTACCTTCGTGAACGCTACCTTCAGTGAAGGTTGTTTCGAATACGTCCCAAGGATTCTCTTCGAGCTGCTTGTGACCGAGTGAGAGACGACGGTTGTCCTTATCGATTTCGAGAACTACAACTTCGATCTCTGCGCCAATCTGAGTGAACTCAGAGGGGTGCTTGATCTTCTTAGTCCAAGAGAGGTCTGAGATGTGGATGAGACCATCTACACCTTCTTCGAGTTCTACAAATACACCGAAGTTAGTGAAGTTGCGAACCTTAGCTTGGTGACGTGAACCTACGGGGTACTTAACCTCGATGTCCTTCCAAGGATCGTCCTTGAGCTGCTTGATGCCGAGAGACATCTTGCGTTCCTGACGGTCGAGTGTAAGGATAACGGCTTCTACTTCGTCGCCTACCTTGAGGAAGTCCTGAGCTGAACGCAAGTGCTGGCTCCAGCTCATCTCGCTTACGTGGATGAGACCTTCTACACCAGGAGCGATTTCTACGAATGCACCGTAGTCAGCCATAACAACTACCTTACCCTTAACCTTGTCACCTACCTTGAGGTTTTCGTCAAGAGCATCCCAAGGATGGGGAGTGAGCTGCTTCAAGCCAAGAGCAATACGCTTCTTCTCTTCATCGAAGTCGAGGATAACAACGTTGAGCTTCTGATCGAGCTCTACGATTTCGTGAGGATCGTTTACGCGGCCCCAAGAGAGGTCGGTAATGTGAATCAAACCATCTACGCCACCGAGGTCGATGAATACACCGTAAGAAGTGATATTCTTAACAGTACCTTCGAGTACTTGACCCTTCTGAAGCTTAGAGATGATTTCTTGCTTCTGAGCTTCGAGTTCAGCCTCGATGAGTGCCTTGTGTGATACAACAACGTTCTTGTATTCCTGGTTGATCTTAACAACCTGGAATTCCATGGTCTTACCAACGAATACGTCGTAGTCGCGGATGGGCTTAACGTCGATCTGTGAACCGGGCAAGAATGCCTCGATACCGAAGATGTCAACGATCATACCACCCTTAGTGCGGCACTTGATGTAACCCTTGATAACTTCCTTGTTCTCGAGAGCGGCATTAACACGTTCCCAAGACTTGCTTGCACGAGCCTTCTTGTGTGAGAGCACGAGTTGGCCACGCTTGTCTTCCTGATTTTCAACGTATACCTCTACAGTGTCGCCTACCTTCAGGTCTGGATTGTAACGGAATTCGTTTACGGGGATGATACCGTCGCTCTTGTAGCCGATGTTTACAACTACTTCGCGCTTACCAATTGAGATAACTGTACCTTCTACAACTTCGTTTTCGTTTACACGACCGAGGGTTGCGTCGTAAGCTTTCTCAGTTTCTTCGTGGCTCTGAGCCGATTCTACAGTACCGTTCTCGAATGCGTTCCAGTCAAAGTCCGCAAGCGGTGCAATGTTTTTTAAATTCTCCATTTAATTTGTTAGTAATAAAGTGAATAAATTAAAGGTTTTGGACGCAACAATTGTGAGTGGACGTAGGAACGGGGTGGGCTCTCGGCCCTCAGTGGAGAAGTTGTTCGGACGTCTCTCTTTCAATGTGTTTCCAAAACTTGGTTGCAAAGTTACAAGTTTTTTTGTAAACTATGTTGTTTTTACTTGATTTTCTTGCACTTTCTGTTGACAATGTGTTGTAGGGTGGTTTGAATTACCCTAAAGAAGCTCTACTCTTTTTATTTTTCAATTGTAAACTTTTCAGGGTGTTTACCTTGAAATTGGCTGTAGTATTGCATGATGGTTTGCATATCGGCTTCGACATCGCCTGAAGGGACGATGGTTTTGGTGCAGACTATGCGTTTGTTGGGGAAGTCGATGGCGTAGAGCAAGATGGGAAGGTTGGCTTTGAGAGCAATGAAATAGAAACCGCGTTTCCATTTGGGTGCTAACGAACGGGTGCCTTCGGGGGTTACGGCTAATGAGAAGTGGGTGGCTTGACGTGCCTTTTCTGCCATTTGGTCGGTAAGACTGGTGTGGCGGCTACGTTCTACGGGGATGCCTCCTAAACGACGAAAGATTGAACCGAAGGGCCAAAAGAACCATTCCTTCTTCATGAGGAAGTTTGAGGTAAGACCTATTGAGGTGTAGTAGAGTTCGCCAATTAAAAAGTCCCAATTGCTGGTGTGGGGAGCCACACAGATGATGCATTTTTGAGGGGTAGGTTGGGTTACTTCGGTGCGCCAACCCATCCATTTATATAATATGGTATGGCAAATACGTTGCAACATATAGTGAATAGTGTTACGAAGGTATTCAAAATAATGAACACCTACTAAAAAAAAGGAGTTTTGAAGTTTTCAAGTGCTACAAGTTTCTTTGTATAACTTGAAAACCTCAAAACTCCCAATGAACATTATGCGTTTACGATGCGTTCGCTTAAGTTGTTTACCTTTTCTGTAAACTCTTGTTTGAACTTGCGATAGTATGCGCGTTCTGAACCCTTTTCTGTGTGGCTGATACGAGCCACATATTCGCTGTGGAGGGCAATGATTTCTTTCATGAGTTCTTCGAGTGTCTCGCGGTTAGCTTGTTGGCACATGCTAAGTGCTACACAGTCGGCAAAGAGGTCGCCCGAAATCATTTTGACGCTCTTCTTGAGTTGTTTGCGGTTTGCCATAACTTTTTTGTAATTTATAGGTTAAGGGAGGTTCTTGTCAAAGAACCTTTTTTATTGCTGAATAATTTCCATGCCTTTGAGGATGGCTTGCTCATTCATGGGCAAGAGGTTGTGGTGACGCTCGGGCAAGGTTTTGCGCAAGGCTTTCATCACACTCTCAATAGACACGATGGGGTGGACTTTTAGAAAACCGCCAAGGACGAACATGTTGAAGCATTTCATCATGGACATTTCGGCTGCAGTTTCCATGGCTGGGATGTGCCAAGCGTTGAGGTCGGTGCGCGATGGCTTTTCGAGAATGCCAAAGTCATCGTAGATAATGGTACCTCCTGCCTTTACCTTGGGTTGGAACTTTGTGAGTGAGGGTTGGTTGAGCAAGATGGCTGTGTCGTAGCTGCTAAGGATGGGCGATGAGATGGGTTCGTCGCTCACAATAACGGTTACGTTGGCAGTTCCACCGCGTTGCTCAGGACCATAAGCAGGCATCCATGTTACTTCTTTGCCTTCCATTAGTGCTGCATAGGCCAAAATCTTACCCATTGAAAGCACACCTTGTCCGCCAAATCCTGATATGATAATTTCTTGTTTCATGTGTGAGTCTTTCTTTATTTTGTAATCAAAATCAAAGAATTTTTTTTTGACTACTTACTCATCCTTCAAGTCGCCAATGTGGTAGAAGTCGAACATGTGTTCTTCCATCCACTCGTTGGCTTTGATGGGTGAGAGTTTCCAACCTGACGAACAGGTAGATACGATTTCAACGAGGTTTGAGCCTTTGCCTTGCATGGAGTTTTCAAAAGCGTGGCGAATGGCTTTCTTGGCTTTGCGAATGGCTGCTACGCTATGTACGCTTTGGCGAGTGACGTAGGCTGTTCCTTCAAGACGTGAAGCCAAGTCGGTGATGTTTAGGGGATAGCCATGAATTTTGGGGTCGCGACCATAGGGGCAAGTTGCTGTCTTCATACCAACTAATGTGGTAGGAGCCATTTGACCACCCGTCATGCCGTAGATGGCATTGTTAATGAAAATGAGGGTGATGTTTTCGCCACGGTTGAGGGCGTGTAATGTCTCGGCGGTGCCAATGCAGGCCAAGTCACCATCGCCTTGATAGGTGAAGACCAAACGATCGGGCCATAAGCGCTTGCAAGCTGTGGCTAATGCTGGTGCACGACCGTGAGCGGCTTCTTGCCAGTCGATGTCAATGTAACGATATGCAAAAACAGCACAACCTACGGGACTGATGCCGATGGTTTTCTCTTCCATGCCCATCTCGGCTATCACTTCGGCGATGAGTTTGTGAACTACACCGTGTGAGCAACCGGGACAATAGTGCATGTCGTTGCTGTTTAGGAGTTCTGGTTTTTGATATACCAGATTCTCAGGTTTTATGATATCTTCTCTTGTCATGGAATTTCTTTCTCTGACTTATAAGGTGTTTCTAAGAATTTTTAGAATGATAAATTTAAAAAGCACCTTGTAATATGTTCTTTACTTCCTCATGCCTGGCATGCGCAACATCACTTCGACCATTTTAATGAGCACGGCAAAAAGTCCGATGGCATACCACACCATTAAATGGTTCTTTGCTACAAGTATGCCTATCATTGCCACGAGGGCTATGAGGATGAAGAGACCATTGAGAATGTTGCGTATAAAAAGATTCTTAGTCATGCGCTTTCTTTGGTGTGCTTCTTCAGGATGTTGCAACCTTCTGAGTATGTCGTTTTCGGGACGTTGGCTTGAGTAAACCATAGTGTGGTGTAAATGAATGGTGTATGTGTGTGGATGTTGGGGGAGGTGAGAAGGCTTCGTTGAGGGGATGAAGTGAAGGGGTTGTTTTGTTTGTAACCCTAACTCTTTATTCTTGACGCAGCTTTTGCAGTGCTTCAACAATTTCGTCGGGGTCGGGAACAATACCGCCCAAACGTCCGTAGTGTTCAACGGGTATGCGACCTTCTACGGCATTTTTTACATCGAAAATCATTTGTCCTGCATTGATTTCGACTACCAAAATGCCTTTGACCTTTTTGCTGAGTTCGCTAATTTGCTTTTCGGGGAAGGGCCAAAGTGTGATGGGACGGAAGAGTCCCACTTTGAGTCCGCGCTTACGAGCTGACTCCATAGCTTTTTGCGAGATGCGTGCTGCTGAGCCAAAAGCTACGATAGCGTATTCCGCATCTTCTATGCCGATGGTTTCGTAGCGCACTTCTTTGTCCTTAATCTCTTGATACTTTTGCTGTAGATGTTGATTCTTTAATTCCATCTTGGCAGGTTCAAGTTCGAGCGAGGTTATTACTTGCGGACCACGTGCTTTGAGACCATGACCATTGCTTGCCCAGGGGCATTCTTTGGCTATTTCCTCTTCGGTGCGACGGGGCTTGAAGGGAGGTAGCACCACTTTCTCCATCATCTGACCAATCACACCATCTGAGAGTATCATGGCTGGATTGCGATAGCGGAAAGATAGGGTAAAGGCAAGGTCAACAAAGTCTGCCATCTCTTGCACGGAAGCAGGAGCTAAGACTATGACATTGTAGTCGCCATTACCACCACCGCGTGTGGCTTGGTTATAGTCGCTTTGTGAGGGCTGGATAGTTCCTAAACCAGGACCACCACGTTGCACATTAACAATGAGACCTGGTACTTCAGCACCTGCCATGTAGCTGATGCCTTCTTGCATCAAAGCTACACCTGGTGACGAGGATGAGGTCATAACTCTTTTGCCTGTGCCACCACCACCATAAAGCATGTTGATGGAAGCCACTTCGCTTTCGGCTTGCAGAACAACCATTCCTGTAGTTTCCCATGGCTTGAGCTCGGCTAATGTTTCGAGAACTTCGCTTTGGGGGGTGATGGGGTAGCCGAAATAGCCGTCGCATCCACAGCGTATGGCTGCTCTTGCAATGGCTTCGTTTCCTTTGAGAAGGAGTACTTCGTTTTCTTCTTTCATAGAAGTGTTATTGAAAGTGCAGAGTGGGGAGCTACACCTATATATATATATTATAGCATTTATAATGATGCTTTTTCCTTATAGATATAGGTGTGTAGCGCACGTTTGGAGTGAGGTGCTACACGTTTGCATCCGATGCTCTGCTTTTCTTATTACTCATTAAATAGCCTGATCGGTTCTCTTTATTTATTTTGCAACATGGGTAGTTGCAATGAAAGAGGGGGAGAGGCTTAATCTTCTTTAGCTCGGTATACGCTGATGCAGCCATCGGGACATACAATAGCGCAAGATGCACAACCGATGCAAGTTTCGGCCACTTCTTGGCAGAAAGCATATCCCTTGTGGTTGACTTCTTTTTTGGATAATGCGAGCGTTTGGGTGGGACATGCTACAATGCAGAGTCCGCAGCCCTTGCATCGTTCGGTGTCGATGACCAGTGCTCCTTTCATTTTTCCCATATCTTTTAGTTTATAACTCGTACAATCCTTAATGCCTTTGAGCGGGTGGGGACTGTTTGGGTTCGTTATTATTGGTTGTACATGTCTTTGTTGTAGAACTCCATGATGTCGCAAAGCATAAGGCGGCATTCTTTAGCAGGACTTTCGGGGTCGAGTGCTTCGGCATGAAGAAAACTATTCATGGCTTCGCTCCAATTAGCCTTTTTCATGTGGATTTTGCCTTGCCAATAGAACAGCATGGCCGAATCTCCTTGTTCTTCTTGCTGCTTTTGTGCCAACTGCAATGCCTTGTCAAGTAGTCCGTTGTTCAGGGCTTCTTTTATGTCTTGAAAATCATCATTATTGGTCATATTGACTATTTGTGTTAAAGCAAAGTTACGGTTTATTCCTTGAAAATAGGGTATGTTATCCATTATTTTAGAAATCTTAACTCGATATGCCTTCGCTTTGTCTGTTCTTTTGCAATTAGAGGCCTTGCTTTGTACTTTGGCGCGTACTTATTTTTTCAGCACTTGCTGAATGTTTTGTTCGCGATGGCAAATGTGTACTTCGATACCAAACTTGTTGTGTAGGTGTTCTGCCAAGTGTTGGGCTGAGTACACACTGCGGTGGCGTCCACCTGTGCAACCAAACGAGAACATAAGGTTGGTGAAACCGCGTTGCATGTATCGGGCTACGTGGGCATCTGCTAATTTGTATACAGAGTCGAGGAAGGTGAGAATTTCGCCATCGTCCTCCAAGAACTTAATGACGGGTTGGTCTAAGCCCGTAAGGGGTTTGTATTGTTCGTAGCGTCCTGGGTTGTGGGTGCTGCGGCAGTCGAACACGTAGCCTCCTCCATTGCCTGAGGTGTCTTCGGGGATGCCTTTTTTATAGCTAAAGCTGAACACGCGAACTACTAAAGGACCTTGTCCGTCATATTTCGACACGGAGGCTTGACCATGTTGGGTAGGTGTGGCATTGAATTGTGGCAATGCTACGAGTTGTTGCAGAATTTCGTTGAGATAGGGGTAGGGCGCTGCAACATGGTCGGCTAACATCTTGCGCAAATTGTCAATGGCAAGGGGGATGCTGTCGAGGAAATATTTTTTACGTTCAAAATAACCACGAAGTCCATAGGCTCCTAAAACTTGCAGCACGCGGAACAATACAAATAACTGCAGACGTTGGTTGAAGGCTGCTTTATTGAAGTGGGGCAACAGTTTTTGCAGTTCTTCTGTGTATACTTCAATCAGTTCATTGCGCAGTGATTGGGGATAGCGTGCTGAGGCTTGCCACAAAAATGATGCGACGTCATATTGCAAAGGTCCTTGCATGCCTCCTTGAAAGTCGATGAAATAGGGTTCGCCTTCGCAAAGCATTACATTGCGTGCTTGAAAGTCGCGATACAAAAAGTAGTGTTCTTCGTTGCTATCGCCTACAAGGTCGGTTGCTAACTGCTGCATGTCTGCTTCGAGTTTTATTTCATCGAAGGGCAAGTCGGTCGTCTTCAGAAAACTATATTTAAAGTAGTTGAGGTCGAACATGGCAGCTTGCTGGTCGAAGCGAATGGGCGGGAGGCATTGTGCGAAGTCTAAGTTTTGGGCACCTTCTACCTGGATGTGTGCCAACTGTTGGAGTGTGGCAGCTAATAGCGCTTTTTCTTTTTCTTCGTAGCAGAAGTTGTTTTTTCGTGCATCAGCCAAAGCATCGTAGAGGGCTTGTTGTCCTAAGTCTTGCTGTATGTAGCGACTATAGTCGGCATTAACTGCAAAGATTTTGGGCATGGGCAAACCTTTGTGGGTGAAGTGTTGGGCGAGATAAATGAAGCAGCGGTTTTCGGCAATCGAGGGACCGATAACACCGATAACTGTTGAACCATCATCGGCGAGCATGCGCACGTATTGACGGTTACTGCCAGCTTTTGCTAAGGTTTCAACTTTGAGTGGGGCTTTGCCTCTCCACTCCTTATATAATGCGAGTAGGGCTTTCATGAAAGTCTATATGCTTTTTCGTAAGTAGGGGTTTAAAACCGTTGGAACACCTATTTACCAAATGCTCATCACTTTTTTGCGGATGGCAATGATGTTTATAATTGATACTAATATAAAGATGCCTCCACCTGTAGCTAATGCGGGGAGTAATCCTCCATCTTTTAGGGTGGGGAAGATGAGTCCTATTACGTGCATGTAGTAATTGCGCACCACAATGAGCAGTATAAATGCAATGAGCAGTGTGGCGGCATTCATGCCTAAGGTGAGTAATTGGTAAGGACGGCTCACACGATTGGGACTGTAGCCAATGAGCAGAAGGTTCTCTAACTTTTGTGTATTTTTTTGTACTAAAAGATAGATACTTAACATCAGGATGTAGAACGAGAGGATGCTTACTAACAGACCCACCAAGAGTACCATGCTAACTACTACCTTTAAGAAATAAGTGGTTTTGCCAGCGTCAAGTTTATTATCTTCAACGTCATAGCCCTTTTGTTGCATGTATTGTGCAATGCGCGAGTCGGTAGGGTTGTTTACTTCAAGAATGATGCGTGAGGGGTCTTCGGTTTTGCCAGGTTCGTAGGTGGCATTGCTCCAATCGATAAAGCTTTGAGGTACGAGGATGGTGTTAAGTCGGCTTGAGAAGCCAAGCACTTTACCCTTGAACTGTGCATGCTGTCCATTGGCATTGATGAAGATGTGCATATCAATCATACCTACAAGTCCATCGCTCACTTTAGGAAGGTTGCGACTTTGGGCAAAGCCAAAGTTGTAGAGTGCAATGTAGGTGCGTGGTAAAATAACGGGTACTTCTTTTTCGCCAGCAGTGTATTTCCAATCGGCTGCAGCTGCATCTACAAAACTATCGGGTACGGCTTCAAAAAACATTTCGGTGTTTAGGGGAGCGGATCCTTTCATACCCATTGCAGCAGACACCTTATATTGTGACGAGGTGAAAGCACCCACCTTTTTACAAAAGGGTTGTTTGCCTATGTCGCTAATGTCGAAAGTGCTAAAGGCATTGTTGCGTCCTGAAAGCGTGCCTACGGTTGTGATGTGTTTCGACACTACTAAAAAATTGTTGTTTATAAAGCTATCTTCTTCTGTAAAAACAGGAATGATGTCTTTATAAAATTGTATGCCGAGCATAACCACCCACATACCAAAGAGATTTGCGAAGAAAAATCCTGCAAATTGCGACAAACTGATGTGTTGTCGCAGCAGTTTCCATATTAAACTTTTCATTGTATGTGTGTGTTATAGTTTGTAAGTCTTATCATAATCTAACACCATGTGTTTGCCAATGCTCGTAACAATTACGCCTGCACCTTGACGTTTGGCTTCGGTCATCATGATGTCTGCCATAATTGCTGAGTTGGTGTCGTCGAGATGGCTAATGGGTTCGTCTGCCAAAAGGAAGTCGAAGGGTTGTACTAAAGCTCTTATCATGGCAACACGTTGTTGTTGTCCAAAACTCATACGTCCTACCTTTGCATCCAATTTGTCGACAATGCCTAATCTTTCGAACCATTCTTTAATTTCGCTCAACGACTTGAAGTTGGTGAGATCATTTTTTATCATCACATTCTCGAGTGCTGTGAGTTCGGGGAATAGGCGCAGTTCTTGAAACAGGTGGCTTATGCTGTGTTGGCGAATGTCTACCCATTGATTTATCTTGATGTCATGAACATCTTGATTGTCGAACTGTATGGTTCCTGTGTAGTCGTGGCGATAGCCTAAGATATAGCTACACAGGGTAGACTTGCCTGTGCCCGACATAGCTTCTACAAGGTAGAGCTTTCCTTTTTCAAACTTCACGTTTTGTTTCCACACTTCGCTATTCAAATCGGTGCGACTTGCAAAAACGTGAGGCAAAACATTCGTTAGTGTAATGGTTTGCATGATGTATATTGTGTTTGTGGTTGGCTGTTCAAAAGCCTTCCTTTTTTCTTTTTTATCGAGGTGTTCCTCATACACAAACAGTCTTGTGTAATTAGCTCATTAGGATGTTGTACTTAATCCTTAGCAAGGATGTATTACTTAGAATTAGTACTTTGCAAGAATGTATTACTTATTGCTTCTTACTTAGTATTAGTACTTTGCAAGAATGTATTACTTATTACTTCTTATTAGTACTTTGCAAGAATGTAATACTTAATACTTAATCCTTAATCCTTAATAATTATACTTGCCTTTCTCCCAGTTTCAGCTTTATAAGTAATGGCGTGCGAGCCTGGCAGGATCGTTTTGAGGATATTCTTCATTGCACCATCGTTCATACAAGGTTGTGCAAAGAGCTTGTTTAAGTTTACGTGGAAGTAAACCAATGTGCCTTGTGGTTCGTTGCTTTTTTGGGCAATGAAGGGTTGGGTTGCGCGGTTTACTAATGAAGGAGAGGTAAAATACAAAGCATTGTTTGTGGCGTTTTTGCCAAAATTGAGTTGTTGTTTGTCGTTGCTCAAGAAGAAAGCATCGGCACTGGTACGTTTCAACACCACATTCTTTTGTTTCTTTGCGCTTTCCATCCAATAGTTGGCATCGGCAAAAAGATTGTTAGCCGAGGTTTCAGCTTTAAGACAGAATGTTGGCGTCCAATCTTTAGCAAAAGTGCTTATTTCCATAGTGAATACCCCTTGCGTGCTACCCAACATACGGTCGGCATCAATGGTTTGGTTTAATCCCATCAATAGTCCGCGCAAGGTTGCATCGGTTTTGAGCAACTGCAGTAATTGTTTGCCTTGTGTGCTTGTAGCCATAACAAAGAGTGTGCTGTCGCAAAGTGCAGGGTTGGCAATGCGAATGCAGCCCTTTTCTTTTTCAAAGGCATTGATGGCGTTTACAATATCCTCGTTCTCGCTAGTGATTTGGCTATTTATGATGGTTGAATTTTTATTTATTTGAGCTGAAGCAAAAACTTGTATGGTTGCTGGGTCGCAGTCGGCAGGTACGCTCAAACGGAATAGCATATTATAAGGTGTAGGCATGGCATCAAGTTGTGCAAAAAGTTGGATGCTACCTTCTTGTTTCTTCAGTTGGTTATAAGCAGCTGTTTTCGTAAAGCAGTCACTTGAATTTACCATGCTTGTAATGGTTTGTCGCAGCATATCCTTTTCTTGTGCTACGCCAGGACCCAATGCCATAGCCATGCGACTGTTCCATGCCATAAGCCAACCACTGCTAAGCCATGTCCAATGCAGATTGTCGTATTCTTCGGTTGGTTGACATTGCTTTTGTGCAACCAATTTGTTGATTTGTGTTTCAATAGCCTCTTCGTTTTCAACCTTTGCCACAAAACCAATGTATTCGTTGGGAGTAACAAAGGCATAAAGCGGTTGGCTAAAGTCGATGCCATTGGCTTCAATGCCTAAGACACTTTTAAGAGGATTGGGGATGTTGCCTACTTCCTTTTGCAATTTAGCGGGTTGAATTCTGACCACAGCTTTAGCTTGTGCTGGAATCATTTCTTCGTAATTCTTGGGCCATAACCACCATGCTAACAAGGCTGCAACTACGAGTGTTGCAGCCATTGTGAGTGTAAGGATTATGCTCTTTTTGCTGATACTTTTTTTCATTGCTTATTGCGTTTAGCTAAATACATTAAGTGTACGGCTACTAATGCGGCAGTTTCTGTTCGTAGTCTGCTTTCGCCTAAGCTAATTGGTTGGAAACCAGCCTGTATAGCTTCGTTTACTTCAGCAATGCTGAAATCTCCTTCTGGACCAATTAAAACTAAGGCATTGCCTTCGGGCTGTAATAAATCGCCTAAGAAGTTGCGTCCTGAAAGGTGAATGCTTTCGTCTGTTCCTTCTGTTTCCTCGGGTGCGTAGCAGTGTGCAATAAACTTTTGTCCCTCAAAAGGTTGAGTTATAAACTTTTTAAAGTCTGTAAGGGGGGAAACAACGGGTTTAAAAGCCTTGTGGCTTTGTTTCATTGCAGAAACTACAATCTTTTCAAGGCGTTCCGTTTTTACTACGCGACGCTCGGAGTTAGCGCAATTAAGCAGACTGATATTGTCTACGCCAATTTCAGTTGCTTTTTCAGCAAACCACTCCATGCGATCCATGTTTTTGGTAGGAGCCACAGCTAAGTGGATGTTTCCGCGCCATAGCTTATGGTCATTCCATTCATTGTCAATAGCAAACTGACAGTGCTTGTTCGACGCCAAGGTGATGTGCGCATCATAGAAACGTCCAACACCATCGGTAAGTGTTAGTGCATCGCCTTCTTTCATGCGTAACACACGTACGGCATGGGCTGCTTCTTCTGCAGGCATTTCTGTACAGCCATTAACCATTTCGGGAACGTAGAATATGCGAGTTTCTTTCATTGGATGCGTATTTTGTAATGCGTTGTTAATGAACGTTTTATTGTTTTATGTTGAAGTGTTACTATGGTGCGTTTAGGCTTGTTCGTTTGTGTCTGGTCCTTTTCTTCTGTTAAGCTCATCGCGTAGTATACTTGCTAGTTCAAAGTTATCTTCTGCTACGGCATCTTTTATAGCTGTTTCAATGAGCTCTTTGTTTAAAGCTGAGATGGGCAGTGATACTCTTTCGCCTGAAGGTTGACAATTTGCTTGTTTTTCAAAAAGGTCTTTTTGCATCCATAGTGATGAACGCATTTCTAATGTTGCTACGGTAGCTTCGGCTACGGAAGTTTGTATAGAAACTGTTTCGTTTACCAATTCAAAGTCTATTAGTGCACGTGTTTCTCCATTCGCAGGCTGCATGAGTCGTGCACCAAGTAAGGTCATACCTACACGACTTGCCAAGCGATTCATGAGATGTGAACAAGTATAGTCTTTGTTTGTTAAAGTGGCGGCAATCATGTCGCAGCCTTTTTTGTCGAGAAGAATGGGTAATAAGCGCTTTCCATTCGTCTCGCGAAGCAATAAAATGTATGAATTCCGCAAACTGGTGCCTTGCGTTAAACTTTCAACCTTTAATTCAGTATAATTATCGTACATACGTTGATTCTCAATTATTTGTTATTTGTATGTTGGGATGCGTTTCCTATTTTGTGCGCATTTTGATTTCAAAGTTACTTTAATCGTAACGCACGGCAAAGAAAAAATGATTTTTTCTTTAGGGTAAACCATCTGTAAGAACAAGGGATGAAGTAAGTGCTATACTGATTTGTCGTATGAATTCTGAATACCTACTTATTGGTCGGCGTGAAGCATTTTCTGGATGTCTTGTTCCAAGTTAGCCTCAATGGGTAAAGAGGTTTGACTGATGCAAACGCCCTGTGCGCCATTTTCGATAATGGGCATGATGTTGTTGTAGGCAATATTTCCATACACACATACGGGGATGCGCACCTCTTCTTGGTAGAGTTGGCGCATTAAGTGTTTGCATTGTGCAATGTCAAAGTCCTCTTGTGTTGGTGCTTCGGCAGCAAATGTACCTGAGCAAATGTAGTCGGTACCTGTGCGCTTGAGCTTTTTGATACTATCGAAAGTGTGAGCTGTTCCTCCTATGATGAACTCATGTCCCAAAGCCTCGCGCACTTCAATCATGTCTGTAAAGTTGGCAGGCATACGCACGCCATCTGCTTGAATCTTTTTGCACAGGTCTACCTGGTTGTAGAGCACCAAGGTGGCTTCTTTATCGTGGCAAACTTTAAGCAGTCTTTTAGCAATGTTTTCAATGTCTTGAAACTCGTTGTCGGTCTCTTCGATGTGTAGTTCAATCCACTGACAACCGCCAGCTAACGCACGCATGGCCGACTCCTCGTGGCTGAGTGTGGGCGTTGTGTAAGTTATAAATTGTATTGGAATCATTTGCTTAGTTGAATACTTTTTGTTGTTATTGTAGTGCAAAATTACAAATTAAACGGTTTTGTCGAAAAAAACGACCAATTTATTTGTACTTTTGGTGGAGAACCCATACCTTTGCATTGGAAGTAGTGTGTAAATTCAATATAAACTTATTTGAATATCTACTTGAAACAATTTTAAAGATAAAAAGTCTATGAAGAAATATTTACTACGTACTATTATATGTGTCATGTCGGTTGCAGCTCCTGCTATGGCGTGGGCAACTGAGGAATGTGACCCTATTCAGTCAGAACCTTTATTGGCTGAGTTGTATAGCGAGCAAGTTAATAGTTTTGAAGTGACTGTGCATGGTGCAAGTGTGCAAGTGCATGCTGTGAATTGTCAGGGACAGACCTTAAAGGTGTACGACCTCGTGGGCAAATTGAAGCATGAGGTTCACATCGACTCAAATGATAAAATCATTCGTTTGAATTTGGGTAAGGGTGTTTATCTTGTGAACGTGGGTGGTGTAACTCGTCGTATCATGGTGGCAGGATAAGTATCTCTGTTTACAACATACACACACATTATATATATAAGAAAACATACGTTTTTAGCGTCAGATGTATAGCATAGCATTGTTACATAATCCAGCCACGCGTACAAAGGCTTTTGCTGAAATGGTAAAAGATTTGTCGCCACAGTTATATGCAACAATACGACGTATGGTGCAATATCATGACGATGCGGATGACGTTATGCAAAATACGTTTATGAAGGCTTGGCAGGCACTCGATAATTTTAGGGGTGACTGCCAATTGTCTACTTGGATGTATCGTATCGCAGTGAACGAGTGTTTGAGCTTGCTGCAAAAACGGCGCGAGACAGAAAGTCTTGACGATGTGTTAGAGTCTACTCGCTCGTTAGAAAGTGACCCGTTCTTTGATGGCGATGAAACAGAGTTGTTATTGCAACAAGCTATTGCAACTTTGCCCGACAAACAACGTGTGGTGTTCAATATGCGCTATTTTGAAGAACGTAAGTACGAAGAAATAAGCGAACTTTTGCAAACCAGTGTGGGTGCATTGAAGGCTTCTTACCATTTGGCTGCAAAGAAAATTGAACAGTTCTTTAATGATCGTGAGATGCATATGGCGGATTGAAGTAGGGGAGGACTAATATACTTAATCAAATGTACTATTCTCCTCAAAAAAATAATCTTTCATTTTAAACCTTTATCCTTTTCGGTGGTCATATAATTGTATAAAAAGAAAAGATAGACGTATGACAACATTTAGTGTGAATGACATAAAGAAGCAACACAATCCGTTTGTAATGCCTGAGGGGTATTTGGCGGATTTTGCTGACCGAATGATGCAACGCATTGCTGTAACACAAGAGGCAGAGGAGAAACAAATGCGCATTGTGCATTGGATTCCTTGGCTCGGTGTGGCATGTGTGGCAATACTTACGCTGCTCTTTGCTCATGGACAACATACATTAGATGCTGAGTTGCAACAAAAAACAACGGAAACGGCTACTATTGCTTCAACCAACAACAGTGTGGATGATGTCTACGATTACTTGATGATGAACAATATAACCGAAATGGATGCTTATGAAACGGATAACTAAAATAGTTTTTACCCTTATGCTGTTGATGGTGGTGAGCACGAATAAATCGCTTTCTACTACTATTCAGCAAATTGACGATGCACCTAGTGCGCAATGTCCGCATGCCCCTCAACTACCACCACCACATAAAGGTAAGGGAGGATGTGGCTTTAATAAGGAAAAATTTGTACGTGAATTGTCTAATTTCATTGCTAAAGAAGCTGGAATGAAAAAGGCTGAGGCTCGCGAATTCCTTCCTATATTTTTTGAGATGCGAGAGAGTATGCGCAATATTGAACGACAAAAAGAACGTGCATTGCGTACGGCAGCTAAAAACGATATGGCTGAGAGAGATTGCCAGCGTGTGCTCAATGAGTGGCAAGAACTTGACAAAAAAAGTTCTCGTATAGAAGCACAATACATGGCACGTTTACAAAAAATGGTTGGTGCTCGTAAACTTTTAAAAGCCATTGATGCAGACCGCCGTTTTGGTCGCCGTATGTTCAAACAGTTGACAAAGGCTAAAAAAAATAATTAACATCCTTTTTTCAATACGGAGGCCACTTTACATAGAGTGGCCTCTTTTAGTATCTTTTCTTTGTATACCTCATTTAATCTTATGGATAATCCACAGATAGAATTGGCTCGTCAAATAATTGAAACAACAGATACGCATTTGTTTCTTACAGGACGAGCAGGAACTGGTAAAACCACCTTTTTGCGCAGACTCCGTACAGAGTCGCCCAAGCGTATGGTTGTGTTAGCACCAACGGGCATAGCAGCTATCAATGCAGGTGGTGTAACCATACACTCCTTCTTTCAATTGTCATTTGCTCCTTATATTCCAGGCACTAAGGTTCCCACCTCCTATGCCATGACAAAGCAAAAGATTGCATTGATTAAGAGTATTGATTTGCTTGTGATTGACGAAATTAGTATGGTGCGTGCCGACTTGTTGGATGCCGTAGATTATGCCTTGCGTAAATATCGTCGCAATAGCAAGCCCTTTGGCGGTGTGCAACTATTGTTGATAGGCGATTTACAACAGTTAGCTCCTGTGGTTAAGGATGAAGAATGGTCGATGCTTAAGCAGCATTACCCAACACCTTATTTCTTTAGTAGCAACGCATTGTGCAATACGAATTATGTGACGGTAGAGCTTGAAAAGGTTTACAGACAAAGTGACGGACATTTTCTTGCTTTGCTTAATGAGGTGCGCGAAGGCAATGTGTCGCAACAAACGCTCGATGCACTCAACCAACGTTATTTGCCTAATTTTGTTCCACAGAAATCTGATGGATACATTCAGTTGGTTACACACAACTGGCAAGCCCAACAGGTTAATTCGCACGAGATGGATAAGTTGCCTGGGCAGACCTATACATATAAGGCTGTAATAAAGGGTAAATTCTCAGAAATGTCATACCCTACTGATGAGGTTTTGTCGCTTAAACTTGGTGCGCAGGTGATGTTTGTGAAGAACGATAGCAACAAGCACTACTACAATGGTATGATTGGGGAGATTGTTGATATTTCGGACCAAAGTTTTACAGTGCGTCCCAATAACGATCCTGATAAACTTGTTAAGGTGCAGCCCGAGGCGTGGGAAAACACAAGATACGCCATAGACGAGGAAACCAAAGAGATAAAAGAAGTAGTTGAAGGTACTTTTTCACAGTATCCTGTAAAACTTGCCTGGGCTATTACCATTCACAAAAGTCAGGGGTTAACCTTTGAGCGCGTGATGATTGATGCCCATGCCTCGTTTGCTCATGGTCAGACCTATGTGGCATTAAGCCGATGCAAAACACTTGAGGGTATAGTGCTCACATCCACTATCCCTTCATCAGCAATTATTGCTGACAAGTATATCGACCAGTTTAATGCACACATGCGTGCGCAACATGTGGACGAAGAAAAGCTCTCAGCCATGCGCAATGCTTATTCGCTCAGCTTAATTTCAGACTTGTTTAATTTTGAGAAAGAGCGCATTTTATTGGCTGCCCTTACACGCATTTTGCAAGAATACCTTTATAAGATATATGGTGAAACGGCACAAAGCTATGAGCAACATCTTAAGCAGTTTAATGCTCAAGTTTTTAATGTGTCGATTGTTTTCCATGCGCAATACCAACAGTTATTGGCTTTGACAAATGGCAATATCAATGATGCGCAACTGCAAGAGCGCATTCGTAAGGGCGCAGCTTATTTTGCCGACAAATTGTATGACTTGCGTAACCTTGTTCAGGCATTGCATTTGGACATAGACAATGCGAGTATTGCTATTCAGTTGGATACAACTCAGAAGGACTTGATAAAACAACTCCGTGTGCATTCGCAACTCCTTGAAAATGCTGCCGAAGAAGGTTTTGACACCAAAGCGTATTTGCGCAAACGTGCTCGCATACTTTTGGAGGCAGAGGATAAGCAGAAATCAAAGGCTGGAGACAAGAAGTCAAAGGCTGCCGAGGCTAAGTCTAACGCTAAAGTCAAGCAGCATACGGCAGCCGATGAAGGAAAGTACACAATCCCGAGCGAGGTAAAGAATGCCATGCTCTATTATCGCTTGCAAAGCTGGCGTCGCGAAAAAGCTTCGGCTATAGCTAAGCCTGCTTACACCGTGTTAAGCACAAAATCTCTAATGGCTATTGCCAACTACATGCCCATGACTGAAGCCGACCTTAAGCGCATCCCTCATTTTGGTCAGAAAAGTTTCGAAAAATATGGCTTAGAGATATTGCAACTCATCGCTCAATATAAAGAGGATAAGGAAACAGGTAAAATTAGCCAAGCAGAAGAAGATGCTCAACCTCATGTGCAGAACGCTTCGCTCCCTAACGAAAGTACTTACGACACCACGTTAAGACTTTTTCGTGAGGGAAAAACGCCTGCTGAGATAGCTGAAGTGCGCGACCTTACCCAAGGAACCATCATGAGCCATTTATCTCGTTTTGTAGAGAATGGCGATGTGCCGTTTGAGGCTGTGGTGCCAGAAGCTCATTTCGAACGTATTAAAAAATATTTCGAACAACATCCTTACCATTCTGAAGTTAGAATTGTGGACGTTCGTAACGAATTAGGAGAAGATATTCTGTATGCTGAAATTCGCCTTTCTTTGTTTAAAATGGGCTTAATTAAAGAGGTGAAGTTGTAGTTCATACAGAACTTCGCTTATCCATATAAGAAAAAAACAGGAAGTAAACTTTCTCACAAACCATGCGTTGTGAGATTGTTTACTTCCTGCTTTATTTTATTATGAGTTGGCGCAATGCAAAAGTCTTATTGAATTCTCCATTGCTTTCCATCATGAACCAAGGGGAGCATCACCTCCTCTTGTGTGCTATCGTTGAAGGTTACATTTAAGAAGACGTTTGCCATGCGGTCGTTATTGTGCAATTCGCAGCGTATAACGTTGACACACTTTACCCCCTTCTTATTCTTCATAACCTCGGCTTGATGTTGTTCAATCATCATTGCCATGTTTTTGCGATAAGTCTCAGGCATACTGTCGCATGAGTGCATAGCACTAACGTACTCAGCATATTTGCCATTTGCGCGGAGTTTATAGAAGTTTACTGCAGCCGAGTCAGCTTCGCAAGCCGTTTCCTCATTGTTAGCTCCAGTTTGTTTGCCGTGGCAAGCTGTCAATAGGCAAATGCTTGTTAGCAATAAAAACAAATGTTTCATCATACTTTTTTAGATGCCTATTCTTTAGCTTACTTTTGGCGGACAAAGATGTTGATGGGCGTACCCGTGAAACTCCAGCGCTCGCGAATCTTGTTTTCCAAAAAACGCTTGTAAGGCTCCTTCACGTATTGTGGCAAGTTTGCATAGAACACAAACGAGGGAATTTGCGTGTTAGGTATTTGCGCGCAATATTTAATCTTGATGTATTTACCCTTAATTGAGGGTGGGGGATATGACTCGATGAGTGGCAACATCTCCTCGTTGAGTTTTGAGGTAGAAATGCGACGCTTGCGAGCCAAATACACCTCCTTGGCTGTTTCAAGCACCTTGAAGATGCGCTGCTTGGTAAGTGCAGAGGCAAAGATGATAGGGAAATCCACGAAGGGAGCCATACGATTGCGGATGGCATCTTCGAAGTGGCGGATAGCATCGTTCGATTTATCCTCCACCAAGTCCCACTTGTTCACCACAACCACCAAACTCTTGAAGTTCTTTTGAATAATCTGCACAATGTTCAAGTCCTGACTCTCAATGCCGCGTGTGGCATCAATCATCAAGATGCAAACATCAGAGTTTTCGATAGAGCGAATGGCACGCATTACTGAGTAAAATTCCAAGTCCTCAGTCACCTTGTTTTTACGACGAATACCTGCTGTATCTACCAGGTAGAAGTCGAAACCAAATTTGGTGTAGCGCGTCAGGATGCTATCGCGTGTAGTACCTGCAATGTCGGTAACAATGTTGCGGTCAACACCAAGGAAGGCATTGATGATGCTACTCTTACCCGCATTGGGGCGACCCACTACGCTAAAGCGAGGAATATCCTCTTCAGCCTCGTCCTTATCATCCTCTTTGCCCAATTTTTCAAGAATTAAGTCGAGCAAATCGCCTGTGCCACTACCTGTGATAGCAGAGATGCAGAAAGGATCGCCCAAACCTAAACTATAAAATTCGGCCGAGGTGTATCGGTCGGCATTATTGTCTGTTTTATTGGCGCAAAGAATAACGGGCATTTTTGTGCGACGCAAAATCGAAGCAACCTCAGCATCGAGGTCGGTCACACCATTTTTAACGTCTACCACAAAGAGGATAACATCAGCCTCTTCGGTAGCAAGTGTAACCTGCTTGCGAATTTCGCCTTCAAAAACATCGTCAGAATTTACAACCCAACCGCCAGTATCGACGATTGAAAATTCGCGTCTGCCCCATTCGCATTTGCCATATTGGCGGTCGCGCGTAGTACCGGCTTCATCGCTGACAATGGCCTGGCGCGTACCCGTAAGGCGGTTGAACAGGGTTGACTTGCCGACATTAGGTCGGCCTACTATGGCTACTAATTTTGACACGTTCTAATTTTTATTTATGGGGCAGAGGGAAGGTTGCCCACCGTCTGCCTTTGTTCACAAAATACAATTTAAAAAATCAGTCCAACTTATATCCGTAAGCTTCAAGTCGTTTTGTGTTGCTTCGCCAATCCTTGTCCACTTTCACAAAGATTTCAAGGAATATTGTTTTACCAAAGAACTTTTCGAGTGTCTTACGTGCTTCGGTTGAAACTTTTTTCAAGGCAACACCGCGATGACCAATGATAATACCCTTTTGGCTGTCGCGTTCCACATATATCACAGCATTGATGTGAATGCGCTTGTCGTCTTCCTTAAATTGTTCTACCACCACCTCTACGGCATAAGGAATTTCCTTATCGTAGTAGAGCAAAATCTTTTCGCGGATAATTTCCGTTACAAAGAAACGAGCAGGTTTGTCGGTCCATTGATCTTTGCCAAAATAAGGAGGCGATTCAGGCAGAAGCTCCTTAATGCGTGCAAGCACGTTGTCAACGTTAAACTTAACTTTTGCAGAGATAGGGAAGATTTCGGCTTTAGGTAAACTTTCGTGCCATTGCGACACTAGTTTTTCCAAATCTTTTTGGTTAGAAAGGTCTATTTTATTGATGAGCACCAATACAGGCACATTCATCTTTTTAACCTTCTCCAAGAAACTGCTGTTTTTATCGGGTGTTTCAACTACGTCGGTCACGTAGAGCAACACGTCAGCATCTTGCAATGCTGAAACCGAGAAAGCCAACATTTCCTCTTGCAACTTATAGTTGGGCTTGAGAACGCCTGGTGTGTCCGAAAACACAATTTGGGCGTCGTCAGAGTTGATAATACCCATGATGCGGTGACGCGTAGTTTGAGCCTTAAAAGTGGCAATTGATATGCGTTCGCCCATCAAGAGGTTCATCAGTGTAGATTTTCCTACATTTGGATTACCTACAATATTTACAAAACCAGCTTTGTGCATTATTTAGAGAATTATATGTGCAGATGTAACGATGCTTCAAGGCGCGTTACATCTGCACATTATGTTAAGTAGATATTCATACATATAAGGGTTTCTTGATTATGAACACCTACTTAATGCGTGGTTTTACTTAGCGTCGTATCCCCACTTTAAGTAAGCGGCACCCCAAGTAAATCCAGCACCGAAAGCGCAGAGAATGAGGTTGTCACCCTTCTTAAGTTGCTTTTCGTAATCCCAAAGAGCCAAGGGGAGCGTAGCAGCCGAAGTGTTACCATAACGCTGAATGTTGAGCATCACCTTGTCCATAGGCAATTCAAGGCGGTTCGCTACAGCCTCGATAATGCGCACGTTAGCCTGGTGAGGCACAACCCATGCAATGTTGTCCTTGTTCAAGTTGTTGCGTTCAGCAATCTTGTCGCAAGCATCGCTCATGTTGGTTACAGCAAACTTAAACACAGTGCGACCCTCTTGGTGCAAATAGTGCATGCGGTGGTCGATGGTGAAGTATGAAGGGCTGCAAACAGAACCACCAGCCTTCATGCAGAGGAAGGGTAAGCCCTTGCCATCTGTGCGGAGGTAGCTATCTTGCCATCCTAAGCCCTCTTCTGTGCTCGGTTCAACCAACACGGCAGCAGCGCCATCACCAAAGATGGGGCAAGTTGCACGGTCTGTGTAGTCAACCATCGACGACATTTTGTCGGCACCACACACCACAATCTTCTTGTAGCGTCCGCTCTGCACCATACCTGCAGCAGCGTCCATGGCAAACAAGAAACCACAGCAGGCAGCCTGCATGTCAATGGCAAAAGCATTCTTCATGCCCAAGCGACCGATAACGATGCTCGAGGTTGAAGGAAAATGATAGTCGGGGGTTGTGGTTGCCACAATAACGCAGTCAACCTCCTGAGCGTCAGTGCCTGTTTTTTCGAGCAACTGCTTCACGGCCTTACGTGCCATGTAACTTGTGCCGAGGCCTTCTTCGTTGAGGATGCGGCGTTCTTTGATACCGATGCGAGTCATAATCCACTCGTCGTTGGTATCAACCATACGCGACAATTCTTCGTTATTCAATACATATTCGGGGACGTATCCGCCTACACCAGTGATGACTGCATTGATCTTTTCCATGGGGATATGTTGTTAACTTGTGCAGCGTCTTGTGTTGTTTGAGCCATTTTGTTGTTTTTGTGTTTGTGGCCAAATGTCCGCATCGTGATTATGCTCGTAGTCAAAAAAGGTCGAGTGCCACATTAAAGAATAAAACAGTCGGTGGCAAAATCTTGACCTATATAACACAAGCATTGCGCATGTGGGGCATGATGAAACAGTAAGTTCGCTGCGCTTTGGTGCAAAATGAGTGTGTATAAAAAAGAAATAGTTTAAGAGTTATACGCTTTGGCGCTCATCTTTAATGTCTGGATGAAACGCAGACAGGCAAGTTAAACGCATCAAAGAATCGCAAAACTCTTAAACTATTAAGTCGGTTAAGCTTAACGAGAAAGCGCACCTCGGGGCTTTTACTCAGCTACTTCCTTAACGATAGCGAGCTTGCCACGATAGTAACCGCAAGTGGGGCATACAGTGTGGTAGATGTGCCAACCGCCGCAGTTAGGGCATACTGCCAAAGTGGGGGCAACTGCCTTATCGTGAGTTCTACGCTTGAGAGTTCTTGTTTTTGATTGTCTTCTTTTAGGATGTGCCATTTTATTCTTTAATTTTTTTAGTTTGGATTTTTGTTAATTGAGTGCCGTGTTGTTGGGTGGAGCAGAAGTTACTTGTTAAAAGTCTTCATCGTCTTCATCCTCATTATCATCGGCAATGATGTAGCTAACCACTTCCTTGTTGCATTCGCCTGCGGCATGTACGCGCTGCATGGGTAATGACGTTTCGATAATTTCGTAAGTCACCCACGAGAGGTCATAGCAAGGATTGCCAGCGTCCAAATAGAGTAAATCGTCCGCATCGCAATCTTCTGGTTCGGCATCTTTAATCTTTAGCGTATCAGATGTGTCAACGTTGAGCGTTAAGGGGTCGAGACAGCGGTCACAAGCCACTGTTACTTGTCCTTTCAGCGCAATCTTGACGGTGAAGATGTCGCCAGCACTGGCCTTTACAAAGATTTCGGCATGAATGTCTCCGCCGCTTATTTCTTCTTGCTCCAGGTCGGCAAAGAAGCGATCAGTCAGCTCAATGTCCAAGCGTTTAGCTGCTTCGGCAGCATGCGCCAAATTGATATTTAGGAGGTTTTCACTTTGCATAGCGGCTGCAAAGGTAGAAATTATTTATGAAATAAACCATCTTTCTACTCGAATTTTTGCACTTTAATGGGGCTAAATCGAATTTTTGTGGTTTTTGGCTTGTAAAAATAGGGAATAGGGCTACTGAATAGACGATTTACACACCTATTATATATATTGGGTATATTGGGTGGTTCTAAAAATTCTGATTTAATAATTCTAAAATTCTGATAGTTGCTTTGCACCCTCTCGCATGTGTCTTTTTTCTTTGAGAACATGGGCTGCGGCTCAGCAATTCAAACATGTTTGATTGCATTCGCCTTGCACCATGTTTGGTCAGTTCGCTCAGTCACATAGCCCGCTATGCTCCTTCGTTCACTAACCAAAATACACACACGATAGGGCACAAATCAACTTATCAGAATTATTAGAACCACCCATTAGTATAAATGGAAAATGCGTTCCATGAGTCTCCATTTTTCGTCAGAGGTGGCTCCAGCGTTTGCTTTTTGGTAGCGAGCAGTTAGTGCTTCCCATTCAGCTTGGCGGGGATAAGTAGCCATGCGACTCATCACATCGTCCCAATTTGCATTAGCGGGTAGTTCTACAATCATAAAAAGGCGTGTGCCTAACAGATAAATTTCCATTTCAAGTACTCCTGCCTTTTTTATGCCTTCTAATATTTCGGGCCAAATGCCCTCTTTAGCGTGTAATTTGCGATAGGCGGCAATCAGTTCGGGGTCATCCTTCAAGTCGAGTGTCTGACAAAATCGTTTGGTTGGCATGTCGAACTTCTGAACATCGTAGCCATTCTTTAAATTATCCATGATTGGTTGAGTTTTGTTATCGAGTTTATTTATGAGGTGTATTTTATAAGGTGCAATATTACGCCAAAGTTTTGTAAAAACCTTGTTTCTGAGGTTGTAAAATGCCGTTTCGACTGCTTTTTATTGAAATAATGGCGTTGAAAGGGCTAAAAACGCGTGTTGTGTTGCAAAAAAGCAGAAATAAGTTTGTCAGTTTCAATAGAAATGTCTAATTTTGCATCCGCAATTTTGCATTTAACCATCCCTATTAATTCATTCAACTATTATGATGAATCAGTACGAGACCGTTTTCATTATGACTCCCGTTTTGTCTGACCAACAGATGAAGGAAACGGTCGAAAAGTTCAAGGGTATTCTCACTGCCGCAGGTGCTGAGATTATCAATGAAGAGGAGTGGGGCCTCAAGACTATGGCTTATCCCATTCAGAAAAAGTCTACCGGCTTCTACGAGTTCATCGAGTTTACTGCTGCCCCCGAGGTAGTTGCCAAGCTCGAAGTAGCTTATCGTCGTGACGAGCGCGTTATTCGCTATCTCACAGTGAAGAACGAGAAGTTTGCTGCTGAATACGCAGCAAAGCGTCGTAACAAGTTTAACAAGAAGGAGGACTAACACAATGGCACAAGCACAATCAGAAATCCGTTATTTGACTCCCCCCACAGTGGACGTCAAGAAGAAAAAGTATTGCCGTTTCAAGAAGAGCGGTATCAAGTACATCGACTACAAGGATCCTGAATTCTTGAAGAAGTTCTTGAACGAGCAGGGTAAGATTCT
>UMGH01059198.1_pt1 | contig 31942 bp, 19 predicted proteins | sample 1965231 | NCBI WGS metagenome assembly UMGH01 (sample SAMEA4836068, study PRJEB28245) | human gut metagenome | biome: gut microbiome; material: fecal sample | place: Denmark | collected 2008 | reverse complement strand
TCGAATTGCATTTTCAAATCGGAGTCCAATCTAATTGTAAGTGCTGATTGTGCCATAATTCTTAATGTTTTCCACAAAGATAGCAAAATGATTGCAATGTGCAACTAAAATGTGTTGACTTTATTGCTAAAAATATAAATAGCAGATTCTTATTGTCCAAAACGACAGGTATTTTGTATCATAAGTCGTCAATTTCTATTTCTTGATTCACCATCACTTTCCATTTCTTGTCCACTTCGGCGTCATCAACCGATGTGCCCAGTCTGAGCGGCACCGCTTTCATTCTCATACCTCCGGCTTTCATCAGGGCGAGCAGACCGTCGGCGATGGCTTCTTCTCCCAATACACAGTCCAATAGGTAGCCTAGACGCTGGAATGCGGGAGCGGAAGCGACCTTCAGGAAGTCGGCGTCCAACTTTGTGAAATCCAGCTTCAGAGACAACTCTTCCAACACCGTTGCAGCCCTCGTGAGACCACCGATGTGATCCTGATATGCTACCATGTCCACTGCCGTCAGTTCAGGGCAGGAGATGTTCAGCCAGCCGGAAGGTTCCGGGCAAGAGCCCGGTAATATGACAAGGCGGAGCCTTACCTTGGAGAAGGAGCAGGCCCCGGAGGACGGAACCAAGTCTTCTGAACGGAGCTTTAGCGTAGTGAAGAGGGCTTGACCGCTTCCTTAAAGAACTGCTATAATCCTGGCTACCATTGCTGCCGGAATTCTCAGCAGCATACCGATAAATCCACCTTTGATGTGAAACCAGTGGTCGTGATAGGCATCAACCATATCCTCTGTTCCGGGTATCACAAAGTGTTTGTCGTGGCAAAACCAGATGCAGTCCATGACGAATGCGTCTAACCAGTTCACCACGCACCAGAGCGCATACGCAGTCAGTACTCCGCCCCAGAACGTCGTGCAGCCATTGACATAACGTACCAGCTGCCCCATCAGCACGCCTAAGAAGAATGTTGCAATGATCTTTTTGGCATAGAATGTTGCGCCGCCAGGCTTATTGACCGCATCAACCAGCCCCAACTTATTGCACCGCTCAATGATGGCCGGATGATAGTTTAAGATTTGCTTGATGGAATCTCTGGACATCAGAAACACCATCAGCGTAAATGTTGCGCAGGCTATGAGAGATGCAATGAGGAAGGGTATAGCAAATTATTGCTGTCCGCTAACTTTTAGCGGACAGCAATAAAATTAATTAGCTGACCATATGCCGGCTGTCCGATAAAATGGCTACCTTTGTTCATGGTTTCTTTAGTTTTGTTGCAGAAACAAAGATAACCAAAAGGCTGGACCTCCCAATCGGAGATTCAGCCTAATTTTTTGTACTGTCAAAAAGTTTTAGCGGACAGTAATAATAGCAAATAGATTGTTTTTGAGACACAGTTTCCTTCATATGATGGAATGACGGAAATGAATGATTGATGGAAGGGGGGTCATGACTTAGAAGAGAAATCAAATAACTGGACGGCAAGATATACATCGCGATCTGGATCATTTGGCATCGAGAACTTGTAATTTAACCAGGTTTCATTCTTTGCCTTTTCCGTGCTCTTGTAGTTTGCGTGCGATCCTATGTTATCTTTCACGCCGGCTACGGCTGTTGTCATTGATGTGTCCCTGACAAACAGCATCAATGCAGCCTTCGTGTCTCTCCAGGTGAGGTAACTTAGGAGCTGTCTAATTGCATCGAGGAAAACTTGCTTGCCCTTCCAGAACTTGCATTCAGCAATAAACAGAATGCAGTCACCGTGCTTGACCATTATGTCGGTTTTTCCATTCTTGTTGAATGCTTCTCCAGTAGCAGATTCTGTCTTGAAAGATGTTTGAATTTGCGCCAGGAAGAGGTCCCGTAACGTCTCTTCGTCCATCCCCTTGGTAACATTCGGGAAGGATTCATACATCTTGCCGACAGTGTGTATAGCATCGAGAATCTGTGAATACCGCTGCATGTCCATAACCGGGGTCAGTTCCTCCACCTTCTTGCTAGATTGTTTGTTTTCGGGCTGAGGATACCGTTTGGTAACCGTCGGAACTGAGTAGGTACTGGGTGTGCCAGCCTGTGCAGTGGTCGGTGTACCAAGACCTGCTATAAAACTATTCTCCCGTTTTATCTTTTCCTTTCGTCCGGCGAAGATACTGCGTGCTGCACCCGGCAGGGTGTTATTATAAGTTTTGATATCTTTTTCAAGGAACCCGAGCATCTTTACGAGACTGTCTTTCCTATTCTCATACTCCCGTTTTACCTTTTCCGAATCTTCTTCAAGAACAAGGATATCAGTATATATACTTCCGTACGAGATATGGAAATACCCACTACCAGATGACAACCATGTAGAAGGTCTGTAGTTCAAGATGTCTGTGTCTCCCTCGACAGGAATTATGTAGCGTACTACAGTTCTCTCAACGGCCTTTTCTGCCATCCAATACCTGGGCAGATATTCGGCGTCAACGAGAACCTTACGAGGCTCTATGCGGACATCCTCGAAGTGTACCACAGGTACATATAGAGAATTATCTTCAACTAAGTAATTGATGTAGTCCTCTTCGTTGACATTTAGAACATAGTCATCGTCGAGCCTATTAACTATCTCACGCAGATGATTTTCGCCGGAGCGGGGGAGAGCCATCGCGTCATATTTCTGAAAGAGATTATCGTGATCGATTTTGAAATGTTCCATTTTGTTCCTTGATAGCTACTGTGTCCGATTATTGATTCTCCTTGATGAACTTAATGAGTTGACGACATTGCGACAATGGGTGTTGAGGAAAATACTCATCAAACTGCTCCTGTTCAGAAAGATTCATCAGGAAATCTGCTTGAAGATCCTCTAAGTAAGGGTCATGGAACCAATCATTCATCGAGAAATCCGGCCATTTTCGCCTGTACGCCTCATAAATGGTTACATCACGGATGCCGGTCGTTCCCATCTCATCGAAAAAAGCCCTGACTGCCGTCACGTAACCACGTTCCATAATATGCATCAGGAGGAAGTATTGGATGCCATTCTCTTGCTTTGTCTTGATAACGCTGTAGATAAATTGCTTCCCACTATCAAGTTTCCCTGCATCTACTTCAATTAGGGCCTGGTTCTTGGATAGGGTGCGGTGAATACCGTGAATCAAATCATCTCTTCCGCTGAAATCCATTGCCTCAGAGGGCTTAATTGGAAAAACAGAGAGGAGGCACAAAGCCCCTTCTGTTTGCTTTCCATAGGTAATACAACCTTCCGGGTCTTCCGGAAGTGCTTTCAGTTTCTGATAGTCATTCGGAACAATCATAATCTATGAGCCAATAGTGAAGTAAATCAATGTGTGGTTATCATCAAACTTCTCGTTATCAATGCCGAAATCCGCTTCTGAGCGAAGCTTCTCCAGCAGGATTGGAAGCGGTACTTCTTTGTGGAATCCATCACTGCATATCAACACCTCGTCTCCAGGGAGGACGGGCTGCTCGCTGATTTCAACCTCATCGGTGCTATTCCCCATCAATGACCGGCGGACAATGTGTTCATATTTCCTGATTTGAGCCGGTGTCAAGCGCTTTATCCTGCGCATTTCATTGATGAGCGAATGGTCCTCTGTCTCAAAGGCGATGTGGTCGTTTCTGATGATGTAGACTCTGGAGTCTCCGGCCCAGAATACCGTAGCGGTTTCTTGATGAAGGAGGACAGCCGCCAGGGTGCATCCCATTTCTGAAATACCCAAACATAGCTTCTTATCTGCTATTGCCTGATTTGCATACTCTATGGATAGAGGAATATTGTCCGGTGTTTCTGAAAGGGATGCAACTATATTATCGATAGCGCATTCGGCCGCCTCTTCACCTGCATCATATCCACCCATCCCGTCTGCTACAATGAAGAGTTTGTCTCCATTGAGCAGCTCGTGATGCGCGAAACGGTCTTCGTTCTTTTTTCTGGCGCCGATATTTGAATACGTTATCAGTTTCATCAGATGGCTTTTATGGTATCACCGCCATGTTTTGTGACACGTGGACGGGTACTGATTTTGACTGGCCTACTGGTAACGCCCTTATCAGTTGCCTTGGTTGCCCAGAGGTAAGCTTCGCCAGTACCAAGGCTTGCCATATCGGATGCCGTGAGGTTCTGCAACTGTGTAATGGAGTGCTGGACATGCTTCACCCACTGAGGACTATTAAACCTATGCAAGAGCATTACAGATGAAAGCTCAATAATATCGGTAGGCAAGCTCATAGGATCCTGACTGGCAATCATCATGGATACGCCCTTGTGGCGCATCTCACGAATAGCAGTCACAATTGTTGAGGTCAAATCCTTGTTATTCATATATTTGTGAGCCTCGTCGAAGACAATGAACTTGTTGAAGTTGCGTCCTTCATACTGCTTGACACCCGAAAAGATATTGAGCATAATGACGAACAAACCAAGGGCATCATCTTTTTCGATGAACTCGTCACGAAGGTCCACGATAATCAAGCGCCCAGGGCGCAGGATTTCTCCTAGACGAATGGAATCATCGATGTACTCCTCTGCAAAGCTTAGTCGCTGCATAGCCAACGACTTCTGAGAAGCTGAAAGCAGAGAGGAATCCTCAACACTGACCTTCAAGTCCTCAATGTTGAGGTTCTTTCGGTTCGCCCTCATGATGGCCTTCAATTGTGTGATGTAGGTCGAGTCATTACCCACCGCTTTCAGAAGAAACATCCAGTCCTGGACATTCAGATCTTTGGAATGGAACTTTATCGGAAGGACTTGGATAGATGGATACTCTTCCTGACGTTCCTCCACCTTATCCTCTGGAGCGAGCATGATGACATCACTGATCGAACCTGGTTCAGCGCCATATTGTTCCTTCAACTTTGCCAATTGTCTGGCATCATCATTTGGATAGACCATGGAGGTAAATTCCGGCGCGTAGTCAAGACTTTCACTATAGTGGAAGATCACACTTGCCATTGGTCCGGGCAGTAGATTGATTTCGGGGAACTGCTTAAGCGTCATTTCGCTGACTGTACCAATAGTATAGCTCTTGCCGCCACCCTGAACGCCGAACAGACTGATGGTATTCGTTTCACTCAGATCCAGTGCAATCTTACGATTACCATTGATAGTGCGGCCAAGGATGCCGTACTGCTCACTCGCAGCAACGGTTTTACCAACCATGATGTCAAAGGACGGGCCTTTAGCCTCTCCCTTTTTGGCGAGGGAGGCGGCCAAAGTATCGAGGTGTTCCATACCGTTGCCTGTGCCGTACTTAGCAGGCCTTGCAGAATCGTGTAACTCCTGCGGTTCCGGTTCGGGAACGACATACGTGTGGGGCTCCTCCTCTTCTTTCTTTTCGGTGGGGATTTCTTCCGGCTTATCCTCCGCAATAGACTCTACAGGCTTAACGGGCTCCTCGGGCTTCTCTTCCGGCATTTTCTCAACAGGCTTGGGGTCTTCATCCGGTTCAATGAAACTGCGGAAACTCATCTCACGTTGCGTGCGGTCTGACACTTCAAAGAACTCGGTAAGCTCCTGATTTGCCTGGCTTTCATTGCTGCCATACAGGCCGGAAGTCTTGAGAATCGCATTTTCGGCAAGAATTCTGTCAATCATTGGCTTACCAAGCGTATAGCAGATGAATGGTTCGTTCTGGCCTTCGAACACTTCTTTATCCTGCAAGTCGTCACTTTGGAACTCAAAAATCAATCCCAATTGCTTGAAACGAATCTTATAGTTATCCTTCGTTAACCCCAGGATAAACTTTTCGTAATCCTTGGCAGATTCCTCACAGAGATATTCATAACGCGATGCACGACGCAAATAGAAGAGAAGCAGGGACTGCAATTCGATGACTTTCAGCTCGTGATCCAAATTCATTACGCCTTCTACAGGCCAGAATAAACCCATTAACGCCAACTCGGTATTAAGAATCTGTTCAAGCATCTTATCCCGCAAATCCCTACGCTGTTCCGGAGACAGTTTCTGGCGGCATTTGATTTCGATAATCGTGAATACGATTTCACCTGTCTGGGGATGAATGTCTACCAGCAAATCATCGGCTCTCTCCTTGGTGGCCATCGGAGAAATCTTCTGATTGTTGAACAGATCCTGATGCAGGTCGATAGGAATAATGAAGGAATCCTGGAGGAGATCTTTACCTTTGAGGAGACGTTTCATCAGCGTGGTTCCAAGGACCTCAAAGGCCTTGTTTCTGGAACTATTAAGCTGCATTATCATTGAGCTACTGACAGAGCGGATGTCTGCCAGGAAGTCATAGAACCGGCGTTTGTTGGTGATGTCAATACCGAACTCCTTGAAATGAGGCGTGAGAATGCTTTCAATCTCCGATGTCGGCCGACAAGTGAGGAAAGATGAGATGCCGGTAAGTTCCGTGCTGGGAATGTAATCCAGCAGGTATGGCACCTCGCCATCACCGCACGGGATGTCGTAGAATTCCGGTCCCATATTCTTATCAAAAGTGATAACCCAGTCAGAGACATCGTGGATGCGGGAAAGCATTACTGAATTGGTATCCTGGATATCCAGCATCAATGCCGGGACTGACGTATCCCTGTCATTGGACATAGACATTGCCACAAGAGACTGGTACTCGGAGAATAAGCCTATCATATCGTTGGCAAACTCCGAGGACGGGTGCGGGAGACGGATGTCTGAATAAAAGCGCTGCCACTGGCATCCCTTCTCAGTCTTGGTCACCTGCACGATTGGACGGCAGACTACACCGTTGAGAAAGAAGGATTGCTGGTCGGTGGACGGCTTGCGCAGCTTGGTCTCCGTCGGGAACGGATTGATGAGGAAGCTGAGATGGGCAGAATAGTTCTGGGCATTGCTGATGAATTCCTCCACTGTGTTGACAGAGAACCTCAACTTCGGGAACAAACGATTGCTGGTTGCCTGCGAAAACATTTCTGCTTCCTCGGAAACCTGGGTGTCCGGATCAATAAGGTCACGGAAGGCCTCGCCCTGAATAAAGCGCTTATCCGCGCAGAATAAACGGATTTCATAGTGAATATCGAAGGGACGGCAGCGTTTCTCAAGTGCAACCAGATTGGCGGCAAATACGGCAGCATCACCGGCATTAAACAGGTTTATAACCAACTTGTCGGTATAAGGGTGTTGCGTGATGTAGTTGAACATATACCGCTGCACCATTTCGGCGTTCACATCAGTATCGATTCGACTCTGCACGGGCACGTTCAGTAGATGTGCCAGATAAGAGCGGAGCTGACGGAAGCCTGATGAAAAGGCCTCTTCCTGTTGTTCGGCCGAGCTTACGTACAGGCCCCAGCCAAAGACAATCTCTCCGACATACTGCAAATACTGTTTTTGCTCGATGTCACGGAGGGTAAGCGGCGCTATGCTCGGTACCAAATTACCATAGAACAACTGGTCCAGGTTTTTGTACCAGGCATCACGATACCGAGGGCTCTCAATGGTCTTGTTCTCCCAATCTTCATATTGCTCATAGATGTCCACCATCCAAGCCAGGCGCAAAGGATGAAGCGGCGAAATAAGCTTCATACCAGAAACCTGACCATCCGGCAGTATGACCACGATGTTCACCATGTCAACGGACTGCAATTTCAATATCGTTTCCATGGACAAATCTTCATCTACGACTGCTTTCAACCATGCGTGGTATTCTTCAAGGTAGCTCTTGATGATGTCAATATGGCTATGTACGTCAAAGGTTTCCAGAATACCGCTATTCTCGATTGCAGACTCCTGGATAGCAGTAAAGAGCTCTGAACGAGCCTTGGTCAGAGATGCTGGAACATCTATACCATCCAGCGGAGTAAACACCAGGGATTGAAGTTTTTCCGTATGATTGGAAGTCAATTTTGCGTCAACTGTTCCCAGCGCTGCTCCTTTCTTCAAGATTTCCCGTTCGATTTCCAGAAGCTTCTTGGACAGGATTATCTGGAAGTTCTGGGATGAGGAATACTTGAGGCGGAATGTGTCTGTGTAAAGACCTTCCTGCCAGCTCTTATCCTCGCTCTTGGACTTATCCTCCTTATCGCTAATCTTCTGACGTTCAGGAACCAAAAGTTCCTCACCTTTTCGGTTCAACTCAATCCTATAGTGGAAATAGGCCTGCAAGACATTGCTAATTTTCTCCCGGCGGCTATCCTGAAGCATATCCTCGTCAAAATCAGAGGCACCCACAGTCTGGAGGAAGAAGCTCTCGCTGTCGCAAGTCAGGAATGCACGGTTTCTCTCGATGAACTCATCTTTGCTCATCTGGTCCTTGACCTCATTCCACTTATCCAGCCAGGCGTCATCCTTGAAACCATCTTTCTGATTGAGAACGGTGCCGTTTTCATCTTCTGCGAAAATGCGGAAGAAATAGCGGCCGCTATTGAAATCATTGGGCTTGATGGTCACCGTGATGTCCCTGTAGTCACGGGCATTATCCGTAACATTCGCAGTCTTCAAACGGTCATACTCACAGTACATGCCGTCCACATTGTAGATAGCGATGCGGACTTTCTTCAAGTCGGGGAACGCTTTCGGTTTGGGCGAGAAGAATACACGCACCTTAATCTTGGCCGGTTTGTTAGACTGGATAGGCAGCGTCAAGTCTCCTTCTAGGTCGTTGCCGAAGCTCTTACTGCGTAGTTCAACAGCGGACACGGTCAAGTTTCCCAGGCTGGTGACATCAATACCCTTGATGCAATCGTTCCACTTGGAGAAATCGATGTCGGTATAGTGGTTTGCAACAGCCTCGCAGAGTTCGGTACGGCTATTGGCTTTTTTCTCCATCTGAAGGAACATCGCCAGCTCGCGCTGGAGGGTATTTGGAAGAAGTGGCAGGGCATCTATTCTGTCGTTGATTTGCTTGGAGTAGTCCACCATCTGCGTCACGCTCTCATTATTGATGGAGAGACGACGGCGAACCAGCGTGCTGTCTTTGGCGATGTCTGCGTCCGGTAGCAGGCCAAGGATGAAAAGCCCCTTTCCGATGGCTTCCTTGGTCTGGCCATTCTCTATGACGTAGAGCAAATAATCGAGAATCTTCTGCTGTGAGAAGCCTTCCTTGGTGAATCCCATGATTTCGTGGATGATGTCATTATTCTGGACCTCCGCCATCAACTTGCCGAGAAGACGCTGGTTCAGATGTGCAATGGACAGCTCCTTGAAGGTGGCATTGCCATAAGAGTCCTCGGCAGCAGTGGAAACGTTGACAGGAATCAACACAAGTATGGAGAGCGACAGGTCATTTCGCAGCTCTATCAGTTTGGTGGCACTGATGTACCGGTCACCTTCGTTTGCCTCTGAGAGAATAAAAATCTGGAGGCTCAGGTCAAGCGCTTTCAGCCTGTCGTACAAATTCTCCAACACGTCCAGCGGAAGGCCGACCACTTTCATACAATGGCCTTCCTTTATCTGTGTCAACTGGTCCCTGTACTCTTCAATGAAGATATCAAGAATCCTGGAGTAGTATAACTGTGTTGTATTCATAATTATTTGATATTTACGTTGTAACGAGGACGAATCTTCTGCATGATAGAGGCGTCGCTCAAATCATTGTAGAAACCGATCTGGCGCAGTTTGTTCTTGAGGGCCTCAACATTGGTGCGGAAAGCAAGGTGGGTTGTAATGTCGGAATCCTTGAACCGTTCCTCTTGGGTGCCGTCTATAATGAGGCCGTACCTGTCACGGATTCTCTTCATAAGCTCGGTGATGGACAGAGAGTAAGTCTCGTAAAGTCCTTCTTTCGGGGTCAGGGCGACCATCTGAACAAGGACTTCTAACAGTTTGGAACCAATCACCGCACGGCGGGGATGTTTGCGACTACGTCCATCGGCAATTAGTGCTGAATCTTGATTCTTCATAGAGGACTTGTCCAGGAAGTCATATGAGTATTTATACTGATACCTGGCCCTCACCTTGGCAATGCACTGAATATATTTGTCGAAGAAATCTATCTCATAATCAAGGTATTGCTTCAATTCTTCCTTGGCCTGTTTGGCTTCTTCTTCATTCTCAGCGTCATCATCGTAGCGATCATAGATAGCGTTGAGTTTAAAGCGGAAGTAAGAATCAAACTCACCAGGGCGTGCCTTGAGCGTCTGGAGAATTTTTTCTACGTCATAAGCTTCGTTGAGGTACTTGCCCACCGCATTGATGCGCATAGAAGATACGATGTATTCCATCAAGCCATTCATCTGGCGCTCCATATCAGTGCATGCGATGTTGGCTACATCACCCTCAAGGGAATCCGTTAAATCCACGACGATACTCCAGTCGTCCTCCACGTTCTTAGTGCCGGCCTCTACCATTCGAGGAAGGAGGCGGATAAGCTTCTGGAAGTAGAGGGACAGATGGAAGCCGGAAAGGATACGCAGATACTCGATAAAAACGCTGCGAGGAATAGCATCCTGATAGAACAGGAGGCGTTTCACATCATCGCAGTACAGCTCCGCCTGCTTCTCCAAGATGGGCTTGATGTTGTTTAGGGAGACCGTCGTGACCTTTGGGTCAATTTCAACCAGGCTCATAAACTGGAGTACGCCAGCGGTGTCCACATCCACCTGGGCATCACCAGTTACAGCCTTTGTGTTGTTATCCCACCCAATAGTAAGATATGCTTTTAATGCCTCCATGATTTCCGGACGTTGCCGGATCATGATGTACAATTGGTCAGCCGTGTTATAGTCTTTGGCGTGTTTGAGATTCCTGATGCGGTAACTCTCCAGGTGCAGAGGACGAAGAGAGGCAACGTTTTCCTTGTCTGCCTTCCCCCTGAACACTAGGTTAATCAAGCTGCTACGCAGCCAGCTCTCGATGGCTTCCGGATTGTCGGAAGCGCCTGTAATGTATCCTTTCTTTTCCAGAACGTTGAAGTACTCCTGCAAGGAATCTATCTTATGGAACTTATTCCTTGTCTTCAAGCCAATGCGAGAACCATTGTTACGCATCAGCATGAAGAATGTCACCAGAACATTGTCCAGGGTAATGGATTTCACGTCTGCAGCAAAAATAGCCTCGTTACGGAAGACGGATTCTTGTTTATCTAACTTAGGAAGTAACATAATCTGGTGAATTAAAGGGGTGCAACCATAAGCGTCATCGAACCCTTATCCAGGGAGATTCGGTAGTAACGGTTATCATCGTTGGTAACAATGATTTCCGAGTAGGTTTCCGCCTCCAGGAGGTTCTTGAAGACCTGTAGTTCAATGAAACGCCCTTTTAAGTCGTTGATGGACGGATTGAAGCCCTGCTCGATATAGTAGAGCATTTCACGAAGATCCAGGGATACATTCAAACGAACTTCCTTTTTGACTTTGTGCCTGAAAATCAAGCAGTCGTTCTCGTGCTCAATGTATTCGACGAGTTTCTCGTTGGTATCCACCGCCAGTTCAAAATCAGAGATGGGGAACCGACGGTAGCTACGGCTGTTGGGGTCTTTCACGCGGCTGGAAGAAAGGATCAAGTAGTCTTTCGACAGGTTCCTGTCCCAGCAACCCTCACTACATGAGATGGTGTAGGCCAGGCTGGCTACAACAGCCGACGGATCTTCATTGTTCAGTTCCTTGTTGAACTGATACAGCGACTTGTAAGGCAGGCGCTTGAAGTATTCCGGACGGTCTTTGTAGATAGCCGCCTTCCCTTCAAAGTATTGATGCCTGATCATCGTCTGATGGCGACGTTTGAGGAGAATCAATTCATCCGGGGTCTGCTCATAGCTGGGCATAATCTCGCTGGCCTCATTGAAGTCAGGAAGCAGTGTCCGTTTCCTCTCTGCAAATTCGATGTAGTCCACATCGTGTTTTTCACCATAATACAGGTCAAGATCCTTATCGGGGATGGCCACCTGTGCTATGTCAGTCTGGCGGAGAAGTTTGACTACACGGTCCTCTGAACGCAGGTCTGCGTCATAGGCCGGTGACGTAATATTGAAGTAGTAAAGGTCCCACATGAACTGGCGATAACTATAGTACCGCATTTTCTTCTCGGGATTCTCTTTATCAGCCTCCCAGGCCGCTCTGAGCTCATCGAAACGCTGCAGCAGGTGTGGAATATCCGTACAGTTGAAATCACGCGTGAGCAGCCAGGAAATGAGCGAGCGAAGGTCGCGCATTGTGATGTGTATCTCGCGCTTGTAGATAATGGTACGGACCAGCCATTCCAGGCGGTTGACAACCTCGGCGCCTGCCGCAGTATCGGACAGCGTATCTACATTGTACTTGATGAAGCAGCGCTCTGCAATGGGGCACCCGGCACATCTGGTCCAGAGTTTCTTGGCAGTCAGAAGGCGGATTTGCTTCCTCAACAAGGATTCCTGATTATTCACTCGAGCCGTGACGGAACGCAGGTTGAGGTTGATGACCATAACTCCTTCAGGAAGCTCCGTTGTGCCCCCTTTATAGAAATATTCATCAATCACCTGGGCAAGATACCCGTGTTTGTCGGTATTGTTGAGGAGAAAGTCCATCAGGCGGCCTTCGTTGATGGCGATTATACGGCCTTCTTGAATACTCTTGAACTCATGACGGTTCTCGAACGGTTCAAAGAACTTGGTCAGAACCTCTTCGTTCTTGAGGTTGGATTCGTCCTGAGAACCATCGTAGTTGCTCTGGTACTGAATGCCACCCAGCTTGAATTTGGCGCCATTGCGGGTGTCGCCGAAGTATTCCACGTTTTCGGCCGCCTGCTCAATCCTGCGGATGAAAGCGGTCTTGCCGTCACCGGCATTACCCGTGATGATAAGGAGGCGGAACTTGCCAGCCGTGATTGCATCCAGCAGCTTGGTGTCCAGCTTAGTCTCCACATAAGTCTCCTGATCAAGGTAGTTGTCCTTTAGACCGGCCCTTGTACCAGCATTGCCCCGCTCACTCTGGCTATAGAGGCTGTTGATGTAATCCACGATGGAAAAATCAACATCCGGATGTGTAAGAACAAGGCTTTCTTCTGCATAAATGTTGTCAGGACCGATGGCAAACAACGCATCCTGCATTTCCTTGGCATTGCGGAAACGATTCTCGCGGCGCGTTCCAATGGCCTTCATCACAAAATCTGCAAAGGCATCGGAAATCTGCTTATTTTGCGTCCTGATGTCCGTAGGCTCCTTATCCAGAACGGGCACACGCTTGCTGCCGCTCCAAGGATAGACATGGGTGAGCATTTCATACAGCGTTACACCAAGAGAGAAGGTGTCAGCGCTTGCATCCCACGTTACTTTATTACCGTTTGTGAGGTCCGGTGCAAGGTAGGGATAGGTACCCAGCTTGTCTTTGCCGACATTCTCAACATCCGCTGCGATATTGAAGTCAATCAGGATAAATTTGCCGGATTTGTCAACCATAATGTTCTCCGGCTTGACATCCCGATGATAGATGGGCTTCTCACGATCTTGGAGATATACAAGAGCTGATAGCATTTGCTGGGCAAGCAAATAAATCTTAGGAAGTGGAAGGCGAAGGTCGCCATATGCATATTTGCGAATATTCTCGCCATCCACATAGTCCATCAACGTGTAGAAGAGGCCACCGTCCGTGGTCCCGTTGAACTCAAACTGGACTATATTCGAATGATGGAGTGACTGCAGGACATTGAATTCATCGATGGCGGCTTTGGGAGAAAGGTCTTCCGAGAAGATCTTGACCGCGTAGATTTTGCCGGGCTGCAGGGAGTGCGTAGCCTTGAAAACCCTGGAGAATCCACCTTCGCCTACAAACTCATACAGAGTAAGATTGTTGTCGATGCGGTCACCGGACTTGAGGTCTTTCAGCTGTGTAGAGGGCTGAACAGGGTCCGGTTGGGCGCTGGCAAAAGTGCTCTGGATGATGAATTGACGTATTTCATCGATGTCTCCCCAGCGAATGGCCATATTGTCCACAATTGTCCTCTGGCATAATTCATCCACCCATTCCGGAATGTTCGGATTAATATGGGACGGCACATAATCCTCTGTCAGAATACCGCCGTGGTTGACGAAATCCACGCAATCCTTGAAGGGGAATTTTTCTCCGGTCATCAACTCATAGGCGATAACACCGAAAGAATATGCGTCAGTTGCAGGGGCCACATCGCCATCCATCACTTCCATCGGGAGGTATGGAGTGGGAGTGAAAGCATCCGTTCCGACTGTCATGTTCAGGTCAACGTGCATCTGATTGTATGACAGGTTGAAGTTTGCCACAGCAGCTGTCTTGCCGCCGTCGATGAGGAAAATGTTGCTAGGGTTGAGGTCACGATGGATAACGCCCTTCTCGTGTGCCAGAGAAAGGGCCTGCGCCACGTCCAGCAGGATCTTCACCTTATCAAATTCCGTGAAGGTCTTACGACGCATTTCAGCGAGAAGAGTATGATCCTCCATGTATTCGCTCTTCTCGTAATAGTGGTTACCGTCATCGCTTTCCTGGCAGATGGTCTTAATGATGTTCGGAGAGGAAGGCAGCAGCTCCTGTGAGATCTGTCCATTCTGCACACGGGCCGAGTGCTGTTCCTGCTCTATCGGTGAGAGACCGGCTTTATCCAGGACGTAGTCGCGGACACGGTAGTATTTGTCTTTAAATAGCTTGGGATGGCACAGATACTCTATGTAATCATCTGTGGTGTCCAGGATACGGTCAATTTCCAAATCTAGGATATGGGTCTTCTTCTTTGACTGTCCTTCACTGGTGCCCACCAAATAATCCAGGGCTTCATACTGTATGTCTGAGATAGCGTTAGCCGCTTTACCGAGACGGTACGGGTCTGTCAGGTAATCAATCAGCTCATCTCCAAGCGTGAAAGTGTCGTGGAAGCTGCCAGACTCAGGGTCAAGTCCGGATTTGGTCTGGCCGATACCGCTGAGCGTTATGGCCGTGGCCACCCAGGCCTTACCAAAAAGCGGATTCTTTTTCTTTAGGTAGGCCACCAATATCTTGGATTTGAAACGGGCGGTCTTGATGGGGTTCTTAAACTCATGGTCGTTGACAAACCAAGAGTTGTCGTCACCCTCAATCCGGCCCTTCCAGTCCTTGTTTTCCAGGTGATAAATTGCGTGTGGCGCCACCACGATACAGTCGTATTCCCAATATTCGACGCCACCCTTGGCATTGATGCTGGGATACTCACCATTTGGGACAATGTAGTAGTCGTTAGGCAAGTTCACTTCGAGGAAGCGGAACAAGCGTTCCTCACCGGCGTTGGCCGGACCCTCGTAGTATTTGTGTGGACAGAGTTTTGCCATATAGAGCGTTAATTATTATTCCATTTATCTATTTCATTCTCAACCATCTGAATGGCCTCTTTCTCAAGGTTATTCGCTTGATGCCTCTTGGTGAAGGCCGTCCGGACCATCAGGTCTATTTCATCCATCTTATCCTTATCAATGACGGGGACTGGAATTTGGAGGAACAATGCCGGGATTGGTCGACATAGTTTGGTTCCACTATGGGTGGAACGGATCAGACGGAACCCATAATCCGAATTCAGCCAAGTGAATAAATAGCCAGATGGCATCTTCTCATTGCACTTCATTCTGATAAATTCTCCAGAGATGAGCTGGCCGACAAGATCTTCATTGGCAAAGAGAGCACGGCAGAAAGTCTCATTCTCGCCAAGCGTACCAACACCAGCGACAAGAACTTCGCCATAGGAAACTAGGTTATTTGAAAGATTAACCTTTCTCTTGGAAATCCATTTCCCTTTGACTATAGTATCAAAGATGTCGGATTGGTTGATGAGCATTACGCCATTCCCTTCCTTAACCTCAACACGAGGAATGGAACCTGTTGAGAATGTGTCACCGCCGACCAGAACATCTTTAATGCGCACAGAATTCGGGATTCTATTCCTGAGCTGGTTGATCCGACGGGAATGACAAAATGCATTGAACGATACTGTTCCCACTTCACGAATGTTCACCGTATGAGTTGATACCTGGCGCGAGTCGTTTCTTGGCCCGAAATAGTCGTAATCGTCAACGGTTAAATCTTCAAGCCCAGTAGCATCTTTCAGCCTTCTTTCTGCACCTGTAATCAAATCTGCGGCTTCTTCCCTCAACTTAGATGCCTGCTGAATTCGAGAGTCCACCTGAGTTTGGAAATTATTTGGCATAACTGGAATGGGAATCCCGCCAACAAAATCGGGTTCAATATGTTGTATAACGGCACCAAAAGTACCTTGAGTTAACAATGAATGCCCATAACGAGAAGATAGATAGGCATAAATATATCCTTTTCTGAGCATGTTGCTTATTTGTGTAGGCACAATTCCCGATTGTGCCAGACCTTGAGATAAGAATCCAATCCACATCAAGCTTCATCTCCTCCAAAGAGATAGTATATTTCTTGGAGACTCGCTTGACCTTATTAACATCCGCATAAAGAATGTCCGAGCTACTCATAAAGGGTACTCCGGCTTCATCGGACTTGACATATACTCTTTTGACGCGATTTCCGATGAAGATCCGATTAGCTGCCTCTCCCACATTAATCAATGGATATGGGCTAGCCGAAATGGCTTTACGTATCATAACGCCCTCACTCAGATGATAATTACCATCAAAGCGATCCGCGATATTTACGGTTCTTATATTTATAGAAGCAGCCCTCATTATACGCTTTCAATAAAGTCTTTATATGCCTTGGCAATCTTCGGTAGATCATCGTCTAAATGCTTTACACGCACTTTCCTGGACTTGCTGATCAATTCTCCAGAAGGGGTAAAAGCCGCCCGTTCATAGGTCTCATTATAGAGAACCTCGGCGCCGTCATCGTCACGCACATACACGGGAGCGCCACGGCGGTCCTTGCCCACGGCTTCTGCGATGGCCATAAACACCTCGTAATCTTCGTCTCCGATAGAGCGAAGCATCTCCAACTTGGTTTTCTTCTGCAAGAACAGAAGTGACGCTTGCACACCAACCTGCGGGAGGAAGGTTTCTACGGGCAGGTCAACGGATGCAAGCAGGATGAATCGCTGGAGAATCCATTTGCGCACACCTTCGGTATTAGGATTGCCCAAGATGCCATCAGGAAGGACGATAGCCATCTTTCCACCAGGCTTCAGGAAGTTGTAGCACTGCTCAATGAAGAGGATTTCCGGAGCGGATGAACCTCCACCAATATCGTATTTTTCAGCAATGGCCGAAGCTACAGCCACCTTGGAGCCAAATGGAGGATTGGTGAATACCATATCGAATTTGCCAAATGCATTGTCCTTGGCAAACTGAGTGTCGTAATCGGAGTCCCTATTCTGCTCCAGACTGCGTTTGACAGCCTCGCCAACCCTTGGAACATCCGGAAGAGAACCGTCTGGATATTCAAGGGAATTGATATTGAAAATATTGGCGTGACCATCTCCCGCCATCACCATATTCATACGAGCTGCTTTCCTTAAGTCAGGGTCAAAGTCGAAGCCAAATATCATTTTCTCGGCATACTTACGAACTTTATCCACTACAACATCGCTGTTGCTCTTAACTTCTAGTACAGCATCAGAAGCATCTGGATAGATATTCTTGGCAATCTGACGGCGAACATGGTCAAGGACCATTACCAGGAAGCCGCCGGAGCCACAGGCCGGGTCAAGAACGCGTGTGTTAACGGTAGGATTCATCATTTCCACCATGCACTTGATGATGTTTCTGGGAGTAAAGAACTGGCCAGCTTCCTGTTTGAGGGTATTGGAAACGATGGTTTCGTAGGCGGTGCCTTTTACATCCACGGTTGCGTCCAGGAAGGAATACTTGGAGAGTTCTGATGCGACATAGGCAAGGCCTCGGTCTGAAAGGGAAATCTGCTCGTTCCCATCGAAGACCTCCTTGAAAAGGCTGTCGGTTTTCAGTTCCTCGAACAGGTTCTTGATGCGGACGGCTACGGCGTGCTCTCCTTCTGTGGTGTTTCTTTCCTTTACACCTACCCAGAATTTACGCCTGTAGCTGATGTTGCGTTCTGCATCCAGATAACGGCGTTTTTCGTCGTAAATCTTGCAGAAAATCATGTTCAGCAACTCCCAGAAGGCAGTCTTTTTCTTTCCTTCGTTGCCGTAGATATAGTCGTGGCAGCGTCGAAAAGTGCGGACCAGGGAATCGTTGGCCGGCTTACGGGGTTTGGCACGTTCGCCCTGGCGCTCAAGATCTTCGATGCTTTCGTCTGCGCCCGGGAAATCAGAAAGTTCTTGGATATCGATGTTGCCTACCTCATCCTCAACTCTTTGATAGAAATAGAGCTCATCGCCATTGGTCCAGAGGGCAAATTCGCAGTCGCTGTAGGACAGGACCGGATTCAGAACGGCCTCAACGCCTTTCTTTTTATCTTCTGCGGCAACCTTGCTGTCAAAGACAAAGCACAGGCGGGCCAGGTGGTCTTTGTCGTGAGCCATTCCGGATTCGAAGATGGCGAGGTCAACTGCAACGCGGCGAGTCCTGCCTTCTTCTTCCTCCAGTGGCAGGGAAAAATCTCTCTGCATATCGCTCAACTCAAAGCCGTACTCATCATTCATCTGTTGAATGACAGACTGGAGCACCAGTTCTTTGGGTGTTGCTTTTTTACGGGTCTCGGTCAGGATACAGACGAGCTCGTCATCGTTGAGGACGATATCGTCCTTTATGGGTTCGTTGTTCATGACCATGACTATTTAAGAATATTCGAATTCAGGAGTTCCTTGACATCCATGTTTAGGATGCGAGCAATTTCAAATAACTGCTCCACCGATGGCTGAATTTTGTTGGATACCCAACGGGAAACAGTGGTGTCTGATTTTTCCATTTGCTCAGCCAGCCATTTGCTGGTTTTCTGGCGCTCCACGAGGGCAACCTTGATACGGTTGAGGTTAGGATTCTCGTCCATAAGAAGTATGTGTTTTTTTGTGTGCTTGCTATAATTACGTGTAAAGATAGCAAATTGTTTCAAGAAAATTGCATATTATGACGATTTTTTAGCAAAAATCGGCTATATTTGTCCCTGAGCATTAGAATGGCAGTTCTCAAATAGAGGGTTTTATATTATGAAGGACAAAAAAGGGCAAATACTGGAATGCGTTTTCAATTTCTTCGTTGAATCACATGACTTCAATGGAATACCGCTACGACAAATCGGCAAAGACCTTGATATTCCATACGAGGAATCGATAGACCTTGTAAAAGAGCTTGTTTCAGAAGACAAGTGTATGATTCAGTCTTCAACCAACCCGCATATCATTTACTTGAGAACTTTTCCGATACAGCCTCAATTAGAGTGTTTGGAGGCCGCAAAAGAATTAAAAACGGAAATCCACCGGCTAGGGGACTTTGAATGGGAAAGTGAAAATACTGAAACTCCGACTTGTGTCTATCCTTCGCAATCATACCTTCAGGCAAATCGCAATGTGAGCGGAATGCCAATATTTACGAGGCTTTTAGCATGGGGAGAACCACAATTGACTCCTTGCTATTTTGATATGGAGGTGCTGCAAAGGTATTACGACGATCCTCGTTATCTTTTCTTCATTAAGGATTATTCCGGGAGAATCTCATATAGAGAAAAGGATGGAACTCCTATTGTTCGTAAGGAGGATGAGGCTTTTCTCCAAACATTCGGACTTGGCTATGATAATACCGATACCCGTATTGTCGTTGCTTTTTTAAGGTATCTCAACGAGCTCACGCCGGAACACCAGAATTATTGGCATAGTAAAATGGTCAACCCATCTCGTGAGCCGCGTATGCTCGAAGAGTATTATGAGAACACTATCGAAGGTAGGTGGGTGACTTCAGAATCTGTCTATACCGCCTTCCAATATGAGATGAATGCCGTTGTTGATTTGTCCAAGCAAATCTTTGGAAAGCCTCTCTTTAGGGACAAGATTTCGCTTGATAATCCGCCCAAGGAGTTATCTTTTTTCTACCTGCCGACAAAGAAAAATTACAATGACTTTGTGCTAGCGATGGACCAGATGATATCGGAAAATATAAATCGTGATTTCTTTGTGGATAAATTGAGTCTTGAAACAGAGGAGGAGAGAGAGGATGGGAAGATCGTTGTTACACCCAAGGGGACTTTAACCCTACTGAAAGAATGGCTTGAACAGTCAATAACCATGACATACGGCAAATTAGATGACTTGCTAAAGCCGTTCAAAGAAATACGAAAATTAAGGCAGGAACCAGCACATACTCTAACTGTCGATGAACACTCAACGGAGTATTTCGGCAAGCAAAAGGACTTGATTTGGAAAACCTATTGTAGTATGAGAAACCTTCGCGTTTTACTCGCTGGTCATCCCAAAGCAGATAAGAAACTCATTCCGGATTGGCTTGACACGGCAGAGATAAAAAACTATTAAGGCGCAAGAAAACTTCCATCAATTGCAGGAACTGATGAAAGTGACGGGATGATGGAGATCCTTCGGCTGGCTGGTAAAGATCCTTCGCGTTGCTCAGGATGACATCATCAGTAGCGCCTCAGCACATAATTGACAATCCCCTCAACGTGCAGGGCGACGATTGCCCGGCGGCCTTCGTCGGATTCCAGGAAGAGGCAGTCGTCGGAGTTGTCGTGGAAGAGATTCTCGGTGAGGGCGGCGGCACAGAGGGTATTCTTCAGGATGTAGAAGTCGCTTTCCCAGTCGGGATCTCCATCGGAGTAGTCTTTCCGGAGCTTGTGGCCGAGGAGCCAGAGCGCAGCGGCATGGTACAGGCAATCGGCAAGCTGGTCACCGGCCGTCTGCCCTTTACTTGTGTAGCAGGTCCAGCCGCGGACGTTCATCCACTGCTTGCCATTGCCGACAGCATTGGTGTGGATGGAGACCAGGCAGACATTGCGTTTGCCCAGCTGCCGGCACCAGGCGTTGACGCGCTTGGTGCGTGCCCGGAGGGAGACATCGTATTCATCCGGAGTGACTAGGGCGAAGCGTATTGCATCTGCAAGGGTGAGGATGCTGTCATCGTACGCATTACTAGCCTTGCGCATCCTCTCCCCGTCATCATCTTCCCAGAACTGGTCAATATTCTCCATCATCTTATCGGCCGCCAACCGATATTATAGAGCGGCGGACTCATAGATATCCAGCGCCTCTTTCAATGCGTTCCTGCAGGATTTCTTCATCATAACCGTCCCTCCTTTTCCATAGTCAGGAAGCCTGAACGGTTTTCCATACGATACGAAGTCCCTGTCTTATGGAAAGCTACTCATAACCAAGGAGAGTCGATGAGAAAGAAAAAGTAATATCTTTGCAATTATGCTGCTGCCTGTTTGCAAGCAAACAGAGACTGCTCTTTGAAAGCCCTGCCCTCTTCGAGGGGGTCAACATCATAAGAATGGGGGTCAATATCGTAAGAATGCACGCTTACAAAGTAAACACTTACATCTTTCATTTTGTTCCATCATAGTTTCAGAGCACGAGGAGGGTTCTCAAATTAGCCAAGGATCTTCTTTGCTAGGGCGTTGACGGCATCCACGTCGATTGGTTCGAGGACGATTTTTTCTGGCTCCAGGTCCAGGAGGAACTGCATGTAGTTGGGGAGTGTTAGCAACTGACCTTCCCGGCCGACATTGTAGTCGCCGAATTTGATGATGTGTTTCACATGGTATTTGTCCGCATGCTTCAAGACAGTCTGGACGCTCTTGGCCTGGGCCGTTTTGGCCTTCACTTCAAGTGGCACACATTCGCCTTTCATCCGGACGAGGAAGTCCAGCTCAAGGCCAGAGTCCTTCAGGAAGTAGTACAGGCTTTGCTGCTTCTTGTGAAGAGTGTCTGCCATCAGATTCTCGAAGATGGCGCCTTTGAATCCTCCCAGGTTGCCCTGCAGGATATCCGCCCTGGTCCCAGGGCCCAGCATCTCGATGAGCAAACCGATATCTGCCGTGTAAACCTTGAACACATTGTCTTTGGCATTGCCTTCCATCGGGAGACCGGTGATATCGGTATTGTAGCAGCGGCAGATAATGCCGGCGTCTTCCAGCCACTGAAGAGAGCCAAGATAGGTTTCACCTCGTCCGCCGGACTTAACCTTGCAGTATTGGAATTTCTTGTTCTCCTTGGCCAGCTGCTTGGGGATGGAATTGAAGCACTCGCGGATATGGGGCTTGTCTTTGTCCGGAGCATACTTAACCATATCGTCGCGGTACTCCTTCAAGATACCCTTGTATTCCTCACTGACGGCGTTCATATTATTGGTGGTCAGGAATGCGTTGATGGGGGCGGGGAGACCACCGATAGCGATATAGAGGTTCAGATACTGCCTCATAGCCACGTGGATTCCTTCCGGAACCGGCGTTTCCTCCGTGTAGAACTTCCGGAGAGCCTCGATGACATCCGGATTCATACCGTTGGCCCAGAGGAACTCCTCGAAGTCCAGCGGGTACATCTCGATGATGTCTTCGCTGCCTACAGGAACAGAGTTGATTCCCAGATCTTTCTTCTGAATCATCTTGCGACGCCGTTTCTTGAGCTCATCGCCGTAGCCCTGGACGCCCAGCAGGGAGCCAGTGGCAATCACGTCAAAGCGGCCGTCCTCTTTGAAGAACTTGAGCGAAGTCCTGGCCTCGGGGCATTCCTGGATTTCATCAAAGATCAGGCAGGTCTCTTCGGGGATGAACTTGACGCCCTTGATCTGCGCCGACAAGTTGAGCAGAATGCTGTCCACATCCTTTGATCCGACGAAGGCATTGATTCGCTCCGGCTGCTTGATGAAGTTCATGTAGACGACATTCTTGTAGTTCTGCTCAGCGAAGTGCCGTGAGATATATGTTTTACCGCACTGGCGGATACCCATTATTACCAGAGGCTTGTGCCCAGGCTTGTTTTTCCACGCAATGAGATCGTCTTCAATTTTCCTTTTCAGCATAGTATGACACTTTATCTGGAAGCAAAAATACACTTTTTTCAACGACTTCTCAAATACCCATCGTAATTTTTCTAACGACTTTTCGGCAGTTAACCGTAATTTTTCCAACGAGTTTTGCCGGACTTGTACCAGACGTTGTACCGCGCGCGAGAAGTAGACACGGAAAATAATTTTTAGATGTTATTATTTCCCGATGCAAAAATGCTCGAAAATATTCCCCAGCACCTCGTCCGTGGTGACTTCGCCGAGGATGGTGCCGAGGTGGTGGAGGGCTTGGCGGAGGTCTTCGGAGAGGAGGTCGGGAGTCTGGCCGGCGGCGAGGGAACGTTTGACGTTTTCGAGGGATTCGGACGCTTTCATCAGGGCTTGGTAGTGCCTTAGGTTGGTGACGATTGTCTGGTCAGAATCCAAAGTTGCGGACTTTTGGGAGTCGGACAACAGTTTGCGCAATTCATCAAGACCGAAACCAGTCTTGGCGGAAATATATAACTTAACTACTTTTTCATTAGGATTAGAAACAGAATTGTTGATTAGGCTAACATTAATGTTATTACCCAAAACATCCACTTTATTCAGCAGAACGATCAACTTTTGTGACTTTACATCCAGATTTGAGACTATGTCAGAAATCGAATACTCGTTTTCTTCTTCGGAGGCGGTGACATCAAGCAGGGCAAGGACGATCGAGGCCTCGTTCATCTTCTTATACGAGCGGGAAATGCCGATCTTTTCGACCTCATCTGAGGTTTCGCGGAGACCGGCGGTGTCGATAAAACGGAACAATGTGCCATCGATGGTCATTGTCTCCTCGATGGTGTCACGGGTGGTGCCGGCGATGTCGGAGACGATGGCACGGTCGTCACAAAGGAGAGCGTTCAGGAGGGTACTCTTGCCGGCGTTGACGGCACCGACTATGGCGACCGGGACTCCATTGCGAAGTGCGTTGCCGTAGCGGAAGGAATCGGTCAGCGAATGAATATGTGCAAGTGTTCCATCAAGCAGGGAGGACAGTTCGGATCTGCTGGCGAACTCAACATCCTCCTCACTGAAATCCAACTCTAATTCAAGCAGGGAAGTCATTTTCAGAAGCTCCCCCCTGAGGGTTTTCAACTCTTTGGAGAAGCCGCCTTTCAACTGACTGAATGCTACTTTGTGCGCTGCTTCGCTCTGCGCGGAAATCACATCGGCAACGGCTTCGGCCTGAGCAAGATCCATCTTGCCATTTACAAAAGCCCTTTGGGTAAATTCTCCAGGACCGGCGACGCGGGCACCACAATCGACCAAGCGTTGCAGGAGCCTTTCCACAATGTACTTTGAGGAGTGGCTGGATATCTCAACGGAGTCCTCTCCGGTGTAGGAATGCGGGGCACGGAACACGCTTACCAAGACGGTGTCCAGATCGGTTCCATCGGCTTCAAGCGCGACTCCATATTTAAGCCTGTAACCTTCAGTGTCTGAAATATTACCACCCTTGCATCTTATCACTTTATCAGCTATGGAGAAGGAATCTCTTCCACTCATCCTGATGATGGCTATGGCACCGGTTCCGGGGACGGTGGCGGGGGCGCAGATCGTGTCTTCTATGTTGAGCATATCTGTTCTTTTACGTCCCTTCGACGGGCTCAGGGACCAATCTCCCAACTTACTTAACAATGGACCCCAAAGCCCTCCACCGAAGCGACAACAAAAGACAAATTTATCAACATTCCCCAACATATTCAAGGAATAACCGACAAACTCGTGAAAACTCACACCAAACTCGCTATCTTTGCACCGCAAAATCTACTCTATGGCTCAGAATGACCTCACCCAAGGCAGCATTCTCGGCAACATCCGGAAGTTTTCGCTGCCATATATGATGTCATATTTCCTGCAGATCCTCTACGGATTGGCGGATTTGTTCGTCATAGGGCAATACTGCGATGTCGCCAGCACGACGGCGGTGTCCAACGGCGCGCAGATAATGCATATGTTCACCGTCGTCATCATCGGCCTTGCGATGGGCACGACGGTACGGATAGCAAGGGCGATCGGCGCGGGCGACAGGGAAAACGCGGCAAGAACCATCGGCAACACATTCACGCTGTTCACCATCGTCGCAATCATCACAACAGCCATACTATTAGCAGCTAACAAAGGCATTGTCAACCTAATAGACACTCCGCAAGAAGCTGTCAAAGGCACAATAGACTATCTAAGAATATGCTTCATCGGCATCCCGTTCATCATAGCCTACAACATCATCGCATCCATATTCAGAGGTCTCGGCGACTCGAAAAGTCCGATGTATTTCGTGATTGTGGCTTGCGTGGTAAACATCGCGCTCGACTACATATTCATAGGTCATTTCAAAATGGGAGCGACGGGCGCGGCACTCGGCACGACCTTGTCACAGGCTGTCAGCGTCATCGTCGCGGCGATAATGATCAAAAAGAAGTCCCTGATGAGCATAACACGCCAAGACCTAAGGCCTGAACGGCGCACGATGGCAGGCATCCTCAAAACCGGCGTGCCAATCTCGCTCCAGGACGGCTTCATCCAAATCGCGTTCATCGCCATCACGGTGATCGCGAACGGCAGGGGATTGAACGATGCGGCGGCGGTCGGAATAGTGGAAAAATTCATCGGACTGCTATTCATCGTCCCTTCAGCGATGCTGGCGACCGTCTCGGCGATGGCGGCGCAGAACATCGGGGCGAAAAAGCCTGAAAGGGCCAGAAAGACAATGAAATATTCAATAGCGATCGCGGTGGGATTCGGCACCGTGGCCTCAGTGATTCTCCAATTCATCCCTGAATATGCCGTAAGAATATTCACGAGCGACAGCAGTGTCATCACCCTTGGAGGCCAGTACCTAAAAGGTTACGTGTGGGACTGCATATTCGCCGGCATACATTTCTGCTTCAGCGGCTTCTTCACCGCCTGCGGCTATTCCATCATCTCGTTCATACACAACGTCATATCAATCACGTGCGCCCGCATCCCTTTGTCCTATCTGACTTCCATTGAATATCCCGGCACGCTCTTCCCGATGGGCCTTGCATCTCCGGCCGGCTCGCTTCTCTCCGTCATCATCTGCGTCACTGTTTACATAGTGATGCGCCGGAAAGGGAAACTATGACGCCCACTTATTCCCGAACTTCACAAAAATTCTTTATCTGAATATATTTGGCCTATCTTTGCAGCCCGATTAGGAAATGTAATAAACTTAAAGATGAAAAGAGACGCCATCGATTTCGGTTCCGACAGCATTCCGGGACTCTTCGGAAAAATATTCATTCCTACATTGATAGGGATGGCCTGTATGGCAGTGATGACGACCATCGACGGGGTGTTTGTCGGCCACGGGGTGGGGAGCGACGCGCTCGCCGCCGTCAATATATTCGCACCTTTCTGGATGATTATGACCGGGTTAGGAATGCTGTTCGGCATCGGCTGCTCGGTCGTTTCTTCCGTCCATCTATCCCAAGGCAACGAGAAGGCGGCACGCATCAATATGACACAGACGTTGATTTTCGGTGTGCTTGTCACTGTGGCCCTGACGATTTTGGTCCAGAGCCACAGCACCAAGAGTGCCTATCTTCTCGGCTCATCGGACAGACTTCTGCCGTACGTCCTTGACTATCAGAAATGGCTTTCCTACGCATTCTGCGCATTGTTCCTCCAGTCGGTCGGACTGTTGATCATCCGTCTGGACGGCTCGCCGAAGTACGCTTCCGCAGCTGCGGCGATTCCATCCATCGTGAATGTCGTGCTGGACTATGTGTTCCTGTTCATCCTTGACAAAGGACTTGAAGGAGTCGCCGTCGCCACCTCGATCGGATGCTGGACCGGAGGCCTTATGGTGCTGTTTTACATACTGTTCCTGTCCAAGACAATGAGGCTCTACCCATTGAAGATGTCGTGGAAAAGCCTTTGCCTGTCGTTGCGCAACCTGTGGTACCAGTTTCGTCTCGGACTGTCTGCTTTCCTTGGCGAGATCAGCATCTCGATGCTTATATTCGTGGGAAACTATGTGTTTATGAAATATTTAGGAGAAGACGGTGTGGCGGCGTTTTCCATCGCCTGCTACATTATGCCGTTCATCTTTATGACCGGAAACGCGATCTCGCAGTCCGCACAGCCGATTATCAGTTTCAACCACGGTGCCGGTAACCGTAACCGTGTGCTGGAAGCTTGCAAATTCTCTCTGCTAACTGCCTTTGCGCTTGGAATAGTGGTCTCTCTGGCCTTGGCGTTCGGTATCAGTTATGTGGCTGCACTGTTCCTCAGCAAAGACGCTCCTGCATATTCAATAGCGGCTCACGGTGTGCCTCTGATGGCCATCGGATTCACATTGTCGATTGTGAACGTCGCTGCCATAGGCTATTACCAAAGTGTGGAACGCGCGCTTCCGGCGACCATTTTCTCGCTTTCGCGCGGGGTAATATTCCTTGTGCCTTGCTTTCTTGTCATCCCACTTTTTGCCGGTGTGAACGGAATTTGGCTCGCTCTGCCGGCGACAGAGGCGCTGACATTCCTTTCGATTGTCTCTTTCAGTCTTTTCAGGAAGCGCCAGACCGCAAAGCGGTGAATTTATATTCATTGAATATTTTGCCGCTTATTCCCATTTTTTGCGTACATTTGCAAAACAAACGGACTTCCTTATGCTTGACGTGACTTTAATACCTTTGAGCGGCAGTGCGTCCCAGGATGCACAGTGGGAATGTTCTTCCATTGACTTTCACCGACCATTTCATCACTGTTTGAGATGGTCGTTTTTTTTGAATGCCTCCTGTTATTCTTCACGACCACCTGAATAAGAAAAGGAGGCACGCAGTGCCGACAGGGCCTCCCAGCGAGGGAGGCGGTGGAGGGTGGCGCTCCCACCGGGAGCTGGCGCGAAGCGACTGAGGGGTGGAATAAGTTGAAAGGTCTGTTTTTAGGAAAAAGTTGGATTTAGTTATAAGTCAAAAATTATTGACAAGGAAATGAAAGAAAGAAAAGGCGCGACATTAAAGTTGGAGAACGGGGCGGAGTTCCGTGGATTCTCCTTCGGCTACGACGGCCCGGCTGACGGGGAAGTCGTCTTCTCGACCGCGATGGTAGGCTATCCGGAAAGTCTTACGGACCCTTCCTATTCAGGGCAGATACTCTGTGTTACCTACCCATTGATAGGTAATTACGGAGTTCCACAGGAAGGAGCGGATGAACTGGGAATCTCAAAGAATTTCGAATCGGAACAGATCTGGGTGAGGGGAGTCGTCATAAGCGACTATTCCTTCGACTACAGCCACTGGGATGCGGTCAAGAGCCTCGACGAGTGGCTGAAAGAGCAGAAGATTCCTGGAATATTCGGAATCGACACCCGTGCCGTGACGCAGCTTCTCCGCGAGAAGGGCTCGATGCTTGGAATGATTGTTCCGGACGGCGTGGAGAAGGATTTTCCGATCGACGACCCTAACCTCGCCAACCAGATCGCCATCGTCAGCTGCAAGGATGTCATTGAATATGGCAGCGGCTCCAAGACTGTCGTGATGGTAGACTGCGGAGTCAAGCACAACATCCTCAGATGCTTTATGGAGAGGGGAGTGAAAGTAGTCAGAGTGCCTTGGGACTACGATTTCAACAAACTTGACTACGACGGCCTCTTCATCTCGAACGGCCCTGGCAACCCGCAGTTCTGCAATATCACCGTAGCTAACCTTCGCAAGGCGATGGAAGGGGACAAGCCAATTTTCGGAATATGTATGGGCAACCAGCTGCTCGCCAGAGCCGGCGGGGCCAACACCTATAAATTGAAGTACGGGCACCGCAGTCATAACCAGCCTGTACGTATGGTCGGCACGAACCGCTGCTTCATCACCTCGCAGAACCACGGATTCGCAGTTGACGACAAGACCCTCGGAGCCGACTGGGAACCTTGGTTTGTGAATATGAACGACGGCACCAACGAAGGCATCCGCCACAAGACCAAGCCTTTCTGCTCGGTACAGTTCCACCCGGAAGCCTCCAGCGGCCCGACCGACACGAACTTCCTGTTTGACGAGTTTATCAGCAAATTGTAACTTTCGAATAAAGAAGAATTTATGAAAAACACGAATATAAAGAAGGTTTTGATCCTCGGATCAGGCGCACTCAAGATCGGTCAGGCGGGAGAGTTTGACTATTCCGGCTCACAGGCCCTCAAGGCCCTACGTGAGGAAGGCATCGAGACAGTCCTCATCAACCCGAACATCGCCACCGTGCAGACTTCGGAAGGCGTGGCCGACAAGATCTACTTCCTGCCGGTAACCCCGTTCTTTGTCGAGAAGGTCATCGCCAAGGAGCAACCTCAGGGCATTCTCCTCTCGTTCGGTGGCCAGACAGCACTGAACTGCGGCGTGGAACTGTACGAGAACGGAATACTTGACAAGTACAATGTCCAGGTTCTCGGAACTCCGGTCCAGGCGATTATGGACACAGAGGACCGTGACCTCTTCATAAAAAAACTGGACGAGATCGGTGTGAAGACCATCAAGTCACACCCTGCCTCCAACATAGAGGAGGCCCGCAAAGCCGCCCACGAGCTCGGATTCCCACTCATCGTGCGCGCCGCCTACGCCCTCGGCGGACTCGGCTCAGGCTTCTGCGACAACGATGAGCAGCTCGACGAACTCTGCGAAAAAGCCTTCTCTTTCTCCCCGCAAGTACTTGTCGAAAAGTCACTTAAAGGCTGGAAGGAGATTGAATATGAAGTTGTCCGCGACCGTTATGACAACTGTATCACGGTCTGCAATATGGAAAACTTCGACCCGCTTGGAATCCACACCGGAGAGAGCATCGTCGTGGCTCCGTCCCAGACCCTGTCCAACAACGACTACTATTTCCTGCGCGAACTTTCCATCAAGATCGTCCGCCACATCGGAATAGTTGGCGAGTGCAACGTCCAGTACGCCTACGACCCTGACGCTATGGACTACCGCGTCATCGAGGTGAACGCCCGCCTGAGCCGCTCATCGGCCCTGGCCTCCAAAGCAACTGGCTATCCACTCGCATTCGTGGCCGCGAAACTCGGCCTGGGTTACGGTCTGTTCGACCTTAAGAACTCTGTCACAAAGACAACTCCGGCATTCTTCGAGCCGGCTCTTGACTACATCGTCTGCAAGATTCCTCGTTGGGACCTTAGCAAATTCCACGGCGTTTCACGCAAAATCGGCTCCTCGATGAAATCCGTCGGCGAGGTTATGGCCATCGGCCGCAGCTTCGAGGAGGCCATCCAGAAAGGACTCCGAATGATCGGTCAGGGAGCGCACGGATTCGTCGGCAACAAGGAATTCCAGGTCGCTGACGTGGACGAAGCCCTCCGCGAGCCTACCGACAAGCGTATATTCGTGATCTCCAAGGCAATGCGTGCCGGCTACACTGTAGATCAGATCCACGACCTCACCAAGATCGACAAATGGTTCCTCAATAAGCTGGAGAACATCGTGAAGACCTACGAGGACATGAACTCCTACGACACTCTTGAGGACATGCCGGTGGAGCTCCTGCGCCTTGCCAAGCAGGAGGGCTTCTCCGATTTTCAGATCCAGAGAGCGGTTTGGAAGGACAGCGGAGTTGTCACCGCCAATATGGACAAGGTTCGTGAATATAGAAAGTCTCTCGGCATTGTCCCTGTCGTCAAGCAGATAGACACCCTCGCCGCCGAATTCCCGGCACAGACGAACTACCTCTACCTGACCTACAACGGCACGAAGAGTGACATTGAATATGAGCGTGACGGCAAGTCGGTGATTGTCCTCGGCTCGGGAGCCTACAGGATCGGTTCGTCCGTGGAATTCGACTGGTGTTCCGTGACCTGTCTCCAGACCATCCAGAAGCAGGGCTACAGGGGAGTGCTGATCAACTACAACCCGGAGACGGTCTCCACCGACTACGACATGTGCGACAGGCTCTATTTCGACGAGCTTACCTTCGAGAGGGTTATGGACATCATCGACCTTGAGACCCCGCACGGAGTCGTTGTCTCCGTGGGCGGCCAGATCCCTAACAATCTCGCCCTCAAGCTTCACAAGCACAACGTTCCGATACTCGGCACCTCAGCCGAGGACATCGACAAGGCCGAGGACCGTCACAAGTTCTCCAGCATTGTGGACAACCTCGGGGTTGACCAGCCGGAATGGAGTGAGCTTACGACCATCGACGAGGTGGACAATTTCATCAGGAAGGTTGGCTTCCCTGTGCTGGTGAGACCGTCGTACGTGCTTTCCGGAGCAGCGATGAATGTCTGTCACGATGAGGAGAAGCTCCGTCACTTCCTGGGCCTCGCCGCGGAAGTATCTCAGGAGCACCCGGTTGTCATCAGCAAGTTCTATATGCGTAGCAAGGAGATCGAGTTCGACGCTGTCGCCGACAATGGCGAAATCCTCGCCTACGCTATCTCGGAGCACATTGAATATGCCGGTGTTCATTCCGGTGACGCCACCATCCAGTTCCCGCCTCAGAAACTCTATGTCGAGACCGTCCGCAGGATCAAGAAGATCGCCCGTGCCATCGCCGGCGCGCTCAGCATCTCCGGTCCGTTCAATATCCAGTTCCTCGCTCGTGAGAACGCCATCAAGGTCATAGAGTGTAACCTGCGGGCATCCAGGAGTTTCCCGTTCGTGTCCAAGGTGCTGAAGATCGATTTCATCGAGCTGGCTACCAAGGTTATGCTGGGTCTCCATCCTGCGGCTCCGCAGAAGAGTGCCTTCGACCTTGACTATGTAGGCGTGAAGTCCTCGCAGTTCTCGTTCGCGAGACTTGAAGAGGCTGATCCGATGCTTGGTGTCGATATGTCTTCGACCGGTGAGGTCGGCTGTCTGGGCGATGACCTTAATGAGGCTTTGCTGAAATCAGTGCTTTCAGTCGGCCAAAGGATTCCGGAGAAGAGGGTTCTGCTCTCGACCGGTGATCCGCTCCAGAAGGCTGATATGCTGAGGGCCTGCCGACTTCTCGTCGAGAAGGGTTATGAGCTTTACGCCACAGGTGGCACGTATAAGTATCTTGTAGAGAACAGTGTTCCGGCGACGAAGGTGCTCTGGCCAAGCGAGTGTGACAATCCTAATTTCAAGGGACGATTCAAACCAGCTTTGGAAATGATTCAGAACAAAGAGGTTGATATGGTGATCAATATCCCGAAAAACTTCTCGGCTCTGGAACTTTCCAACGGCTACCAGA
>UMGH01057193.1_pt1 | contig 32228 bp, 47 predicted proteins | sample 1965231 | NCBI WGS metagenome assembly UMGH01 (sample SAMEA4836068, study PRJEB28245) | human gut metagenome | biome: gut microbiome; material: fecal sample | place: Denmark | collected 2008 | reverse complement strand
TATGGTTGTACTAGCTTAGCTCTTACGTCACTTCCGAGTGGATTAACGAGTATTGGTTTCAGAGCTTTCAGTGGTTGCACAGGTCTCACCTCGATAAAATTTGAGGGTACGCCGACCAGTATTGATAGTCAGGCATTCCAAGATTGCACCAACCTCAAGAGCATCAAAGTCCCGTGGGCACAAGGCGCGGTCTTAGGTGCACCGTGGGGTGCAACCAATGCAACCATCACCTACAACTACACAGGAGCTTAATAAGGAGGATTGATAAGACATGAAAGATGCAGAGATCATAATCAACGACGTTGTAAAAGGCGAATATGATCTGCCAAGACAGTTCTCCCCGGTTATCCACGAGATACCAGATGCTACTTCCAAGAATGCTGGTAAGAGTCTCACCGTGGATAAGGATGGACGCCCGATGTGAGGAGAAGGTGGCGGTTCGATTCAGCATGACTGGTATCAGAATGATCCAATCGCTGCCGACTATATAAAGAATAGACCCGGCGGATATATGAGCAATCCACACAAAGAATATCTACTCAACGCAACCAAATACGCTTTTTCAAATATTAATGAGAATGTTGGTGTTGAAACACTGCCTGGAATAATCCCTATTTCAGGCAACACCGAATATATAGTCGAATGGGATGGCATACCGTATCGTCTAACCGCAAAGAATGTAGAAGGTTTTGATGGTGCGGCGTTCATTGGAAATGCGGCACTGGTACAGGTGGGAGCAGATACAAAAGAGCCATTCTGTATTGTCACCCTTAAGGATCAAGTTACACAAATAGCTGCGGCTGTTGCAACCGAGCATACCGTTGCGATTTCAACTTTTGTTAGTTCTGTGATTCCGATCGATAACAAGTTTCTTTCGCAGGATGTTTTTGATTACAACGCACTCAACAACAAACCGGTTATGTTAGAACCTCTCGACATTGCTATAAATAAACAGGAAAGTTCAATCGCTATTAGTATAGGTGAAAACTACATCGGCGGAGTCAATGAAGCACTCGAAGTGGTGGATGGTGCGTTTTATAGGATTAGTGGTACAATAAGCCTCACATATCTAAACGACCTCACAACAGCAGAGTTGACTCTTAATGGGTTATATCCATCGAAGAACCCTACCAATCAAGCTGGTCAATGCCTCGGTCGATACATTGAACTTAACGAAGTGGGACAGTATTCCGGTAGCGAATTGAGTCACAAACCGTGGTCGTTCACAGTGTATAAATTGTATTCAACTAATTCCCCTTCCTATCACGGAGCATTGCAGATTACTTGCGATGTTGGTAAGATAAGTGCGACTTTTGATATCGAAATAAATCTCACAATAGAGAAGATGATAATGCAGATAGACGAGGATTGTATTCCGGCAGAAATCGCACGAAAAGCGGAGTTGGATTCCAGAATAACCGAAAAGGAAGTTATTCTCGCTTCCTCTACCACCGATTCCACGAAGAAATTCCGCATAACAGTCGACGATACTGGTGCATTAAAAGCAACGGAGGTAACCGAATAATATATGAAAACAGTAAACTTATACAAGTACGTTGAAACGAATGGCACGGTCGTAACACCGCATGCCAGAAACGAGGAGGACACTCCGGACTCTTATCGCCTTATCGCGGATGAGGGTAAGATTCTGAAGAACGGAGAGATCCTCACTTACTGTGTCGATACTCACACCACTGACGGGTGGGAAGAGATAGACGACACCACGACGCCTGAGGAAAAGACAGAAGAATAAAAGTCCAACATGTGGGGCCTGGGGAAACTCGGGCCTCATTTATTGTTAAAGGAGAATTATATCAATGACGACTAGTAAGCCCTTTTTATATCCTCACCAGGGTCAAGCTATTGATCGAATGTTCAATGGTTGTATCCTGAACGGGGGAGTAGGAAGCGGTAAGTCCAGGACAGGATTGTTCTACTATTTCAAAGAGAACGGCGGATGGATAGAAGGTCAGGAGTATACCCCGATGAAAAACCCCAGAGACCTTTATATTATCACAACGGCTATGAAGAGGGACAAGCTTGAGTGGGAAGATGAGCTATCAAACTACTTGATGTCGACTAATCCTAAAGCCAATTACTATTCTAACAAGATAATTGTTGACAGCTGGAACAACATCAAGAAGTACGTAGGGGTCACAAATGCATTCTTTATATTCGACGAGGACCGCGTTTGTGGGTCTGGGGCTTGGGTTAAGGCGTTTCTTAAGATAGTCAAGTCGAACAAGTGGATTATATTATCTGCTACAGCAGGAGACACTTGGAGTGATTATATTCCTGTCTTCATTGCAAATGGGTTCTATAAGAACAGAAGCGAGTTTATCAGAGAACATGTGGTCTACAGCAGATTCAGTAAATTCCCTAAGATCGATAGATATCTTGGAACTGGCAAACTGCTCAATCTTCGCGATCATATTCTTATAGACATGGATTTCGAGAGACCTACGACTCAACACCATGAAGATGTCTACTGTGAGTACGATATTCCGAAGTACAAAGAAGCTATGAGGACAAGATGGGATCCATATAAGAACGAACCGATCCAACAGGCATCAGGGCTTTGCTATGTTTTGAGAAGAATTGTGAATGAGGATGAGTCTCGACAAGTTGCTGTATGCGAGATATTCGAGAAGCATCCAAAGCTTATAATCTTCTACAACTTCGATTATGAATTGGAACTATTGAAAGGAATACATTATGGAGACGATGTTAAAGTCTCCGAGTGGAACGGACATGCCCACGAGCCAATACCGGACAGCGACTCTTGGGTCTACCTTGTGCAGTACACTGCAGGAGCTGAAGGATGGAACTCTATTAAAACAGATACCATCGTCTTCTTCTCCCAAAATTATAGTTATAAGGTCATGCAGCAAGCTTCCGGAAGAATTGATAGGCTCAATACCCCCTTCCGTGACTTGTATTACTACCACCTTAAATCAAGAGCCAGTATTGATCTTGCTATCGGGAAGGCTCTGAGAGAGAAGAAGCAATTCAATGAGAGCAGATGGGTTAAATGGTAATTCGCGTGAATATCATCCCATATTATGAAAGGAGTTAATTATGATGACCGAACATAATCAGGAAGTATTCAACAGATTGATCGAGGACTTGAGAAAACGGAGATTGACGTTATTCAAAATTGCCGCTCAGATTGATGCGATGGTTGATGCACTCGAGTCGGATTCGTATACTTATAAGACCGACAAGATGATTGACAATTGCATCTCTGCGAGGGGTAATTACTTAATGGATTATCTCTACCATGCAGGTCTTGGTCGAGACGAAGAACTCGAAGCGATATTTAAGGTCGCAATAGGAGACTTCGAAGCATGAAAGATTGAGCCTTCGGGCTCTTTCTTTTGCATTTTTGAAAGGGGAAAATTATGTTTTGGAATCGCAAACGCAAATGCACGAAGACGATTCTTATTGTCTTACCCAATGACTTTGGGGGACAGTGCAAATACCTTCGCGCCATATCCAAATACGTCGAGGAGCATCATATGGATGATCTTCGCAAGGGTAGGATTACGCATGATACATTATACAATAATCCGATGGTGACGGAGGAGATCCAACTCTATGGCAATTGTGAATTCGATATATTTGAGCTGAATCACTATATTGATGAATACGCGAAATCTACGACCCCTATTATGAAAGGAGAGTGATATTCTTATGAAGATCGGAGAGTACATCAAAGCAGGAATTGGTCTTGCAATCGGATTTACTTTCGTTGCATCTCTTGTGAAGGGTATTAACGTTGGTGTTGATAATGAGCTCAAGAAGATACAAGAGACATTCGGTAAAGAAAATCTTGCTGATGAAGCTGAAAAGGCAGAGTAACACTCGATAAGAAAGGCTTAAGACCTGACAGAAATGTTGGGTCTTTTGCTTTTGGTTTTACAAAAAATGGCCCCAAGGGGAGATAATGGAATTATGTTATACAACATATCCGAATTCCAAATGGACACAATTCCCAAATTCCAAATGGACACAATACCCGACTACGAACCAAGACAAGACACAAGAGAATGGCTTGAAACGGCCATCGTGTGGGAATGCTGCAAACGGATATTATTACGCTCCATGCGAGTAAGACGACACAAGAAAAAGCGCATCGACAAGAAATGGGAAAAGAGATACGGATATAGGAACTCGATATGACGGACAAATACATTGATTATATTTACAGCAAAGCTAAGGACGCTGTAAAAGACGTAGAGGAAGTTACGGACGACCACATCAGGAACACAGTGGGGTCCATCGGATATTTTGCATTGGTAAATATGGGTCTATTAGACTCGCTTGAAAGGAGAGGCGCCAGCAATGGTAAGAACAATGGAACAGAGGGTTTGCGAGGTCCATGGTGAGTATGGATATTTTCATTTATGGGAGCAGTCTCCGGATTGTACATATGGGCTCGTTGAGTTTTCGGACGGGACGATCAGGAGGGTCGAGCCTACCAAAATACGATTCTGCGATGAGTATGTACAGGCGCTCAAGTACATGAACGAGGCAAAGGCTAAGCATCTTGCTGAGGTTATGGCGGAACATGAACAAGGACAAGATTGCTGAGCTCATCATGAGACGTCGGAGACAGATTCTGATCCATAGTGTTATATATTACAAGATGGATACGAACTTGATATCGGACGCTACTTGGAGCAAATGGGCTCTTGAGTTAGAGGAACTTCAGAAGAAATACCCTGATATTGCAGATGAGCTGCCTTATGCAGAGGCATTCAGGGACTTTGATCATTCTACAGGTAGCAACTTACCACTGGATGATCCTTGGGCTAATGAAAAAGCCAGATGGCTTATAAAAATAGAAAAGGAGATTTCAAAGTATGAGTGAAAGACAGGACAAGAAGCGTCGGTACAATCAGAGGCTCACCTTTATAGCGGCCTTTACACACTGGTTGCACAACGAACCGGCTTGGTGGAGGTTTATATCTCGAGCAAGATGGTTAAGGAAGAGGCCTAAGGAAGAGGATTATTACGAGGTCATCGATCGTATTCCAGACTGGATCTTGATCGATTTAGACGAATATATTAATGGCACGACGGAGGTAGATTAACATGAACCCGTATATGTATAAGGAAGTATATTTCGGAGACTATTGCAAGTCTTGTAAGCACTATAAACTTAGGGAGGATGAAGACCCTTGTGATGAGTGTCTGTCTGCCCCTGTTAACTTATATTCTCACAGACCGATTAAGTGGGAACAGAGCACTAAGAAAGTTAAGGAGATAAAAGATGAATGAGCTTGACGAGGTTCTGAAGGGAGAATACTCGGAAGAATTCGACAGAAAACGCAAAAACAGAGTTGCGGTGTCATACTATAAGTACGGGCAAGCAAGAAAGAACTTTGGAGAGGGCAGGGTTGATGCTATTAAAACAGCAGAGCTCTGCCTTTCTGCTTTTGAGAAGGATCACAACTTAGAACATCTGATAGATGCTGCCAACTATCTTATGTTCCGATACAAATACCCACTACCTGGTGATATTTTCGAGGCTACGGATTCCAAAGGAAGTGTAGGTACGGTTGGAACACCCATTAATATGGAGGAGCAGATATGTTAGCGGTATTACACCATAAGAAATGCCAAGGAGGTTGCAAATTTACAATCGGTCCGGAAGACGTCTCGGAACGGGGATGGAAGTATATATGCAACATTATGGGCATTCGAGACAACAACGCATGCTACGGAATAACGGTTCATATACCAAATCCACACAAAAACATTGAGGTTTTGTATAACCCGCGCGGGTTTGAAGAGTACCCCGAATGCGAACCCAATTACGAACGATACTGGGTTCTTGGTGATTGAAAGGAGAAAATTATGTACGAAAACACCATGCATCTTAAACAGAGTACTACCTATATTGAGGACGGTAAGATATACCTCAAACTCTCGTATACTTACGAGGATGATGGAATACACGAAGTCACATTTCCGAAGATTGACCTTGGATTCTATACAGAGCAGATACCAAGTGTCGAGAACCGCTTACCGTCATATGCCAAGGTCGATAACTGTTATGGAGATTCTTTCTATCTTCGTGGTGTTAGGATGCCAGAATATGACTGTCCGATATACAGCTTTGACAAGCTCATCAAACCCGCAGTAAAGGAAATGACCATCGAAGAGATTGAGAAGAAGCTCGGATACCCGATCAAGATCGTGAACAAAAAGGAGAACTAAAATGATGGAAGCAACGCCGATGAAATTTAAGTACATAGTCGAGTACAGACTCAAAGGACGAGAGGACTGGAAGTATCACAATGCCTCCAGCAAAGAAGAGTTAGCGCGTAAGTATATGGACGAAGCAAAAGACATTGATGGTGTTGTCGAGGTAAGACTCCGTGCGAAGATTTCACAGTCGCAGATTCTGGAGACGTGGGAGAAAGGACGTTGGAATGGATAAGATAAGTGAGGCAGTAGTAGTCTCGATAGACTACAGCGAATCTGAGGACAATGGAATCCTTCTCGTAGGGCGCAAGAGAGGCAATGGCCCGATCGAGATAATTAACGCATTCCAGGGACCGGAAGCGCTTGATATTTACAAGAAGCTTGTAACGGTAGAGGAGAACAATAATGAAGCGAGTACTTAAGGAAGGTAAGATTATTAAGAACATACGGAAGTTCAGATGTCCAGATTGTGGATGTGTATTCGAAGCCGATGAAGACGACTATACCATGACCATGAACTTGCACAATGATTTCTGTCTTGAATCAGAGTGTCCGACTTGTCATAGGAACGTATACATAGACGAGGAGTAACTATGAAAGCACGATATGGAATGTCTTCTCAAAGCAATGCCGCCATGAAAAAGGAAATCAACCGTCAGATTCTCGCTCAAGAAGAAAATTATTTCGACGGACTTATGGCAATAATGCTATGGTCAATGCACATCAACCGGAGATATGGCGCAAAACGACTTGAAGAGGTTTATGGCGAAGTCTGGGAGACATATGACGAAATGCGTGAATTCTTCGAGACTAACGACACATTCCCGGCTGAATACAAGCTCAAGGAAATTGGCGTAGATATGGAAAAACTACGCAATAAACTTAAAAGGAGAACGACAAATGAGTATCAAAATTGAAAACGTAGTACTTCCCTCCCCTGCTCAGATGGAAGCTGTTATCCGTGGAATGAGGAATCCGATGAACTCTTGGGATAAATCCGATAGCGGTATGGGCTGTACAGATAGAATGACACGAAGCGGCGAAGAGCATGGGGTAAAGATGTGTAAAAATTGTGGGGCTGCTCACGACTCTCGTTGCTCTTGCATTTCCAGTATTGGAAAGCCGCAGTTCATTATAGGTAAAGATGACTTGAATCTCATGAAGAATCTTGTAGCGGCTGGAAGCGATCACGCAAAGTTTATGCGGATGATTACTGTCTATGCAGACATAACCGCACCTCTGTATTGGTGGAAGGAATACGATACTTACAAAGTCGGAACGGTCGCAAATTCATGCTCGACTATGCATAAGATCGGGGCCAAGGAATTTACGCTTGAGGACTTCAGTTGCGAGCATTTTTTGAGTTTTAAGTCTGAGGATGATGCGCAAAAAGTTCCATACATTGATGTTAGTCCATATAATGACGAAAGCATTATATTTAGCCCGAATGGTGTTCTCGAATGTATCATAATTCCTATGCTAAATAATTGTCGAGATCGTTTCCTTGAAACAAAAGACAAAAAGTATTGGTGGCAGATGATTCAGCTTCTTCCTTCATCTTATAATCAGCGTAGGACTGTCGAACTGAACTATGAAGTATTACAGAACATGTGCAGGAAGGGACGGAGGCTCGATCACAAGCTTGACGAGTGGCGCGAGTTCTGTAAGTTGATGATTGAGACTCTGCCAGGCTTCAAGGAGCTTATCGAGGTAAGAACATGATCTCAACTATCATCTTTTGCTTGTGTTTGTTTATAGCACTTTGGTTTACAGAACTTACTTGCGTCCGGGTATATTATAAGCAGAACCTGGGTTTTCAACTTTTGATTTTGGCAGCAGCGTGGACCGGTGTTATTACGCATCTTATGCATATTTGGTGAGAGGCGCTATATATGAACGAAGGTTGCGATATTTACTATGCACAATTCGGAGCTTATTACAGAAGAGGAGAAATAATTATGTGCGATAAGATCGAAGAACTTGAGAAAAAGATTGAGGACCTAGAGAAGACGAATTGCCGACTTAGGGAACTTGTCGAGAAAAAGAACACCAAAATTCAGGAGCTGTTTGATGATTACGATGAGCTTAATGATAGTTACGTAGAGCTCACCCAGGATTGCAACGAGCTCAAGAAAAAGAACGAGAGCCTTAAAGTGGCTATTAATGGATATATCCAGGAGAATCTCGATCTCCATAAGGCTAAGAATAAGCGTGATGAAGAAAATGAGGAACTTAAGAAGGCCAACGATATTCTCACTGAGGAATGCAATAAAGCCTTGATGCTTAATGATAAGTATGATGGTGAGGCTAAGGATCTCAAGGAAGAGAACGAAGATCTCAAAAAGCAGCTTGCTAATGCCCTGGGTCTTTACGACGAGCGCGGTGAGGTAATAGAAGAGTACGAAGATCTCAAGGCGGCCATCCGGACTATTAAGGCGATTATGTCAAAAGTTGGAGGTACCAAATGAAACCCATACCACCTTGCTATGACCACGTGAACAAGCAGGATTGCCCAGATAGAAGACCCGGGTGTCACTCGAAGTGTAAGAAGTGGGGCAAGTATCAGAAGCACCGAGATAGGGATTATGGCGATCGCACACTTCGTGAAGACACCATTACAGACGGTCACAAGCGATTGAGAACTAATTACCTCAAGAAGGAATACCATAGAAAGTACGAATGGTGATTTTATAGTCGCGAAAAATTCATTCTCTTTTATGGAAAATACATAAATTCTTGATAGGAGATTTATCATGAAACTTGTAAAACACGAGGGTCCGTTACCAAAGGAAAACCGGAAGGTTAGGCACACTAGGAAGAAAGATCCGGACGAGATATTCGGAGAGTTTATCGCTATGAACGTTAAGATCGCAAAGATCGATATTGTTTATGGCGTTGACTATAAGAATGTACGGACGGCTTATGAATCACTTTGCCATGCTTCTAGGATTTATCCAGAGTACGGAGTAGTCGTAAGAAGAAGGAACGAAGAAATCTATTTCGTAAGGAAGACTATGTAAACCAAAAGAAAGAGGAGTCTCTAACAAAGACTCTTCTTTTTTATATCTATAGGAGGATGAATCGAAATGAACAACATTAATAGGAGAAAAGAAACTATGATCATAGTAAAAGATATTCTTGGAAGGTTTGGAATTGCGGCTCTTATATGGGCTTGTGCTTACGGTTTTGTGCAATCTAATTGGGTTGAGAAGCCTGGGTACTTTGATAGATATATAACTTCGGAGGTTGAGACAGCTTCGCCTAGCGCCTCTATGGTCGCCCTGGAGCCCGTAGAAGAGCCGGTGAAGCCCGTTGCTGAGACCTCGGTAGTAGTAAGTCAGAAGAGTGAAGAAAGTACGTCTGAGACCGTAGTAGAGCCCGATGAGACTGTTGTAGAGGGTTACATAGACCACGGCTGCGTCGAACATGTTCGCTATGATATTCCGCTTGACGATGAGCTCCAGGATTACATAATAGAGACTAGTGAAGAGCGCGGAGTAGATCCTGCTATCATCATTGCAATGATCAAGCGAGAGTCACAGTTTGATATAGACGTCATTGGAGATAAAGGCAAGGCTTTCGGCTTGATGCAGATACACCCTCGCTGGCATTCGGACAGGATGGAGAAGCTTGGAGTTACAGACTTGCTGGATCCATACCAGAATGTGACTGTGGGTATTGATATTATGGCTGAATTACTTGATGGAGGAAAGTCTGTAGAATGGGCGTTGATGGCTTATAACGGTGGATATGCTACTGCTAATAGGCATATGGAGGCTGGTACGTTGAGTGGATACGCTACAGATGTGCTGGAGTTTGCGGAGGAACTTGAAAGGAGATAAGTATTATGGGACGTAGATAAACAATAAAAATGGGCAGTTTATGGAACATTTTTTGGAACATTTCCATGGAACATCGTGGAACATTTGGCCATTTTCTGCCCAACTTTATTTGGGCAAACCCGGGTTTGTGGTAAAAGTTCCATAAAATGCCATGGAACTTTTACCCGGTTTTTGCGAAATTTGCCCGGTTTTCAAAACAAAAGTGGCCACAAATGTTAGTGATATATTGGCGGTTTTAGGGTAAAAACGGCTTAAAATAGCCTATTTTAGTAGTATATCACTAATAATTTGTGGTTTTTGGCCAAAGCCCAACTTTTTTTTATTATTAATTAAATAATAGTAAAAATATAAATATAACTAATATTTAGTATATATAATAATAATTAACGAAAAAACCCGGGCAAACCGGGCAGAAAACATTTTCAGCCTATCAAGGAGATAACACGATGGATAATACATTCTATGAAAATCTCAAGCTTGACTTTCCAAGTATCTATAATGGAGCCGAAGACATATCTCAGAGTGGTCCGTATGAACTAATCGTAAAACACTCGGATGGATGCATCTACGCATACTCAATGCTTACAAGAAACTTAAGACGAATATCTAAGAGTCATTTTCCAACTGATGAAGAATACGCAAAGGCACTCGGAAGAAAACTCTCGTCGATTGCATATATGAAAGGAATCAATCAAGTAGATCTGGCAGAAGCATTGGGTGTAACTCAACCAACAGTAAGTGGATACATGACCGGTCGAGTTGTTCCAAGTATTCCCCAGCTTCGTAGAATTGCTAGGTTCTTTAATGTACCCTTCGATTCCATTATTTTGATGCTCTAAAATTCGCGAAAAAAACATGCCCTTTTATGAGAGGAAAAATAATTTTACATTTCCTCTCTTATTTCACGAGAAAAGGAGGGTCTGAGATGGCCAAACTCGAAAGTAAGTTCCAGAAAGAGCTTATGGACAAAATCAGAATGAGATATCCTGGCTGTGTCATTATCAAGAATGACTCAGGGTATATTCAAGGGTTTCCGGATTGGACCATCCTGTATAAAGATAAATGGGCCGTTCTGGAAACCAAGCGAGAGAAGAACGCTACTCATCAGCCGAATCAAGATTATTATGTGACGAAGCTCGATAGTATGTCCTTTTCTCGATTTGTTTACCCAGAGAACGAGGATGATATTTTGACGGAACTTTCAAAGATTTTTGATGCATGAGGAGAGAACATCAAATGAAATTTGTCAACCACACAAATCTTAGCGGATTACATGCCCCGTTTAGCCCGAGCCAGTCAAGTTGGCTTAGGTATGATGACGACAAAGCTCTCGAGGTATACGCCAACAAGAAGGCATCCGAGATGGGCACAAGACTTCACGCCTGGGCTAAGGAGACAATTGATCTTGGTATAAGACAGCCGAGGTCTAAGAAAACAATCTATGCATATGTGAATGATGCTATCGGCTTCAAGATGTCAACTGAAGTCGTTTTGTTTTATTCTGAGAGATTCTTCGGTACTGCCGATTCTATATCTTTCAGCGATAATTTCCTTCGCATTCACGACCTTAAGACCGGACGAATTCCGGCAGACATGGAGCAGCTTGAAATATATGCTGCTCTTTTCTGTTTGGAATACAGAGTAAAACCAGAAGATATTCAGATGGAGTTACGGCTCTACCAGAATGACGAGGTTATATTCCATAATCCTTCTGGTGAGGACATCAGAGCAATTATGGAAAAGATAATACATCTCGATAAAGTAATTGCTAGTGTTATGGAGGAGGAATAGAACCATGAACCCCAACGAAGATGTTTTAATGCATTATGGAATGCCTAGACGATCTGGAAGGTATCCTTGGGGATCAGGAGATGATCCTTATCAGCATGGGAAAGATTTTCTCAGCCGAGTCGAAGAACTCAAGAAAGCTGGATGGACTGAAACTCCAGAGAACATCAAGAATGAATTTGGACTGACAACTACCCAGTATCGTACTGAGAAAGCTTTATGCAAGTCAGAAAGAAGAATGTTCGATGTCGCAAGAGCGAAGTCTCTCAAAGAAGACGGTCTTGGCGCTACCGAGATCGGTAGAGAGATGGGGCTCCCCGAATCAACGGTCCGATCGCTTCTTAATGACAAAGCTGAAGCTAGAATGAATCAAGCTAGAAAGACAGCTGATTTCATTAAGAAACAGATTGATGAAAAGGGAATGATCGATGTTGGCGTCGGTGTTGAGCGAGAACTTGGTATATCCAAAGAGAAGCTTAATGAGGCTCTTTATATTCTGGAAAAAGAAGGCTACCCGGTTTATAAGGGCGGTATTCCCCAGACTACAAACCCAGGCAAGCAGATCAACCAGCGAGTTATTTGCCCTCCTGGCACGGAGCACAAAGAGATTTACAACTATGACAAGATCCACTCCATGAGAGAGTATGCTTCTCAGGATGGTGGTGACACATTCCATAAGTTTGAGTATCCAAAGAGCCTCGACCCCAGCAGACTTATGATCAGATATGCTGATGATGTTGGTCCAGATGGATTCAAAGGAATTCAGAAGGATGGCGTTATCGAGCTTCGAAGAGGTGTAGATGATCTGTCGCTTGGTGGGTCAAGATATTCTCAGGTTCGTATTCTCGTAGACAACGACAGATATTTGAAGGGTATGGCTCTCTATTCGGATAACATGCCCGACGGTATTGATGTTATATTCAACACCAATAAAACATCTGACAAGCCTATGCGAGATGTTCTTAAGAAGATTAAGGATGACCCTGATAATCCTTTCGGTTCACTTATCAAACCGAACGGTCAGAGTCATTATATTGACAAAGATGGTAATGAGCAATTGTCTCTCATTAACAAGAGAGCAGACGAAGGAGATTGGGATGATTGGAGCAATGCCATTCCGTCACAATTCCTGTCTAAGCAGTCACTGTCTTTAGCAAAGAAGCAGCTTAACCTTGCCAGACTCGATAAAGAGCAAGAGTTTGATGATATTAAGAACCTTACTAATCCAACCATAAAGAAGCATCTGCTTGAGGACTTTGCTAACAACTGTGACTCAGCAGCCGTTAGCCTTAAAGCGGCAGCTTTGCCCGGTCAGAAGTATCATGTTATCATCCCTATCAACTCTCTTAAAGATACCGAGGTATATGCCCCAAACTATGAGAATGGAACTAAGCTTGCGCTTATAAGATATCCTCATGGTGGAACATTTGAGATACCGATACTCACTGTTAACAACAAACATGCCGAGGCTAAAAAGCTTCTTGGCACAGATGCTGTCGATGCTGTTGGCATAACAAGCAAGGTTGCAGAACGGTTATCTGGAGCCGACTTCGATGGCGACACAGTAATGTGTATACCAACTCACGATGCTAATGGAAAGGTCAAGATAACCTCGACAAAGCCGCTCAAAGGCCTTGAGGGATTCGATCCTAAGCTTAACTATGGTGCCGACAAAGTTGTAGAAGGTCCCGATGGTTCTAAGCATTATTATCGTAATGGTAGAGAATACCGTAAGATGACAAATACTCAGACCGAAATGGGGGTTATATCTAATCTCATAACTGATATGACATTAGCAGGCGCATCCGCAGATGAATTGGCAAGGGCTGTCAGACATAGTATGGTTGTTATCGATGCCGAGAAACACGGTCTCGACTACAAGCAGAGCGAGCTTGACAACAACATAGCCGGGCTTAAGAAAGAATATCAGCGCCATGTAGATGCGGATGGTAATGTCCGGTATGGTGGCGCCTCTACATTAATCTCCAGAGCAAGCAGTCAGACATCTGTACTTAAGAGACAGGGTTCGCCTAAGGTTAATATTAAGGGCGAAGAATGGTACGACCCAAGTAGACCAGAAGGTGCACTTGTTTACAAGAAAGCCGACGATTTGTATTATCCCGATCGTTCTTATGATAAGAAGACAGGCAACATTACAATCCGTACAGCTAATGGCAAGAAAGTTACCTACAATGTATCTGATAAGGATGCTGTAGATAAATACCAGCCTGTTAAACGGGTGGACCCGTCCACTGGTGAAGTTACCTATACTAATAAAACAGGGGACATAAAGTACAAGGTTAATACCCGTATGGAGAAAAGCACCAAGATGGCCGAGACCGACGATGCTTACTCACTTGTGTCTGATGCTAAACATCCTATGGAAATACTCTATGCAGACTACGCTAACAGTATGAAGTCCCTGGCAAACGAGGCCCGTAAGGAAATGGTTTCAACGGGGGGTATTAAATACAACAAACAGGCGGCTGATACCTATAAGCAAGAGGTAAATAGCCTAAATTCTAAACTTAATACCGCTCTCCTTAATGCCACAAGGGAACGCGAGGCCCAAAGAAGAGCCAATGCCGAGGTAAATGCTAAGAAATTAGCCGACCCGAACATGAAGACCTCAGATATAAAGAAAGAGAGTCAAAGAGCACTGTCTGCTAATAGAAGTGCCGTAGGGTCTGTTTCTAGACGTGATAGAAACATCGACATAACAGACAGAGAATGGGAAGCTATACAGGCAGGTGCTGTATCAGAGAATAAGCTGGTCCAAATATTGAATAATACCGATATAGACAAACTTAGGCAAAGAGCAACGCCTCGTTCTAACAACACTTTAAGCCAAGCAAAAGTTAATAGAATCAAAGCTTTAGCTGCTTCTAATTACACTTTAGCTGAGATTGCGAACAAACTTGGAATCTCAACTTCTGCTGTATCAAAGTACTTGAAAGGAAAAGGTGAATAATAATGTCAAACAGAGTTGCATTGACAACAGTCGACAATCCTTTCGATCCGTTTGAACAGTTCAACGATTGGTTCGAGTTTGACATTGAAAAAGGTTATTACACTTGTTCTCGTCTTGCTCGACTTACAAACCTTTCAGACGATATGTCGGAAGCTGAATCAAACAAAGAAATCGAAAGAGCAATTGATGAACTTATTAAGTATGATGTTTTCGATGTTTATAAGAAAGTAATCAAAGAAACATCAGAAGATTCAGATAACGAATCAATTGCAAGCGAAACATCAGCAGATAATATGGTCTAGAAGACCACGAATCTACCGCATAGGCATAGGGAGGGGGGTCGTCAAAACAACACCCCCTGCCCATATCGCCGCCCTCCTTAAAAATTCTCCGGAGGATATTTTTGGAAAAGCAATTCAACCCGGGCATTTATATTTTAGATAGTGTTTACACGGACTTCAGGCTCACCGTTCCATTTGGGGCACGAGTTTCCATCGTTCATCTTTTCTCTCCTTTCAGATAAAGACCCCAACGAGTCGCGGAAGTCCGTCTAAATGCTATCTAAACCATATGAAAGTGCCCAATACTAACATGAGAGGAATGTTGTAAATGGCGAAAGTTAAGAGTTCAACTCCTCATGGTTCGCCTAAACAGAGAAGACCAGCTCTAACACCAGAAGCTAGAGAGAATCAGCTGATTTCTTTGGCGATAGATCTGGTGGAACAGAGGTTAATCGATGGCACAGCCTCATCTCAGGAGACTACGCACTTTCTTAAGCTTGCTTCTACCAAAGCTAAGATCGAGAAAGAGATACTTTTGGAGCAGAAGAAGCTGATAGCCGCCAAGACTGAGTCACTTGAGTCTTCTAAGGAGATGAAGAGCCTATACGAAGAAGCTCTTAACGCTATGAAACGTTACAGTGGCGGTGGCTCTGATGATTAGGACATATTCTGAATTGTCAATGCTCACTAGATTCAAGGATCGGTTTCGTTATCTGAAACTTGACGGTGCTGTTGGTGAAGCGACCTTTGGTTTTGATCGATATTTGAATCAATTATTCTATCGATCTCAACGATGGAGGAAGATACGAGACGAAGTCATTGTAAGAGATTGCGGTTGTGATCTTGGGATTGAAGGATACGAGATTTACAAATATGCTATGATCCATCACATGAATCCAATAACCGCAAAAGATATACAAGACGAAAGCGAGTATCTACTTAATCCAGAGTATCTTATAACCACGACTCAACGAACACACAATGCAATCCATTATGGCGATGAGGATTTATTGCTCACAATGCCGGTGGAACGAACCCAGAACGATACATGTCCATGGAGGCGATAGGAAGGAGGATTATATGGAAAGTATCCTGACATCAATTAAGAAGCTGCTTGGTATCCATGCAGACGACACATCATTTGATCCAGACATAATCATGCACATAAATTCTGTGTTTATGATTCTTCGGCAGTTAGGGGTTGGTCCAGAAGAAGGTTTCGCCATTGAAGGTGAAGATGCTCTGTGGACCGATTTTATGCCAGCCGGTGCGATGCTCGAAGGAGTGAAGTCTTACATGTATATGAAAGTGCGGCTTCTTTTCGATCCTCCTACTACAGCGTCTATGTTCGACTCAATGACACGATTGACGAACGAATTCGAGTGGCGACTCAACGTTGCAGCTGAGTCTGCTGCTCAGTAAGGAGGAATTCAAAATGAATAATGAGTTGTATCATTATGGTATTAAAGGAATGCGATGGGGCATTAGACGGTACCAGAACAAAGATGGATCTCTCACACCTGCTGGAAAGAGAAGATTGATTCAGATCGAATCTGAGCGAGATACTCTTCTGGGAGTAAAGAAGAAAAGCGATAGCACAACTAATTCAACCCCTGTCGCAAAAAAGAAGACAGCTCGAGAGATGACAGACAAAGAGCTTCAAGACAAAATCGAACGATATCGTCTTGAGAGTGCTTACATCGAATTCGAGAAGAAGTTATCAAAGGAATACGAGGAGCCAGTGTCTGCTGGAAAGCGATTTGTCAAATACGTAAGTGACAAGATAGTTGTCCCTGCAGCAACAGACGCAGCTAAGAATTTCCTTGGTAAATATCTCGCGTCCAAGGGCGACACACTGCTTTCCGAACTGAATAAGAAAGCCAAGAATTCGGATAAGAAGGAACCGTAACAATGGCATTATCGAATACCGCAACGCCTGTGTATTACGGCCAGTTTCGAGATGCTGTACTCAGAGGCGAAATACCAGTTTGTGAAACCATCTCAATGGAGATGAACCGAATAGATTCTTTAATTGCTAACCCTGGGGTTTGGTACGACGACCAAGCTGTCCAGGGTTTTATTGATTATTGTGAGAACGAACTTACACTAACCGATGGAAGCGATCTAAACCTGCTTGACACATTCAAGTTATGGGCAGAGCAGATATTCGGATGGTATTACTTTGTAGAGAGAAGTATATACGTTCCATCTCCAGACGGACACGGTGGTCGATATGTTAACAAACGAATCAAGAAACGACTTATAAACAAACAATACTTGATAGTTGCTCGTGGAGCAGCAAAGTCGATGTACGCATCTTGTTTGCAGAGCTATTTCTTGAACGTAAATACATCGACAACGCATCAGGTTACTACTGCACCAACAATGCCTCAAGCAGAAGAAGTTCTGTCACCGATTCGGACGTCTATAACACGAGCGAGAGGCCCGTTATTCAAGTTCCTTACTGAAGGTTCTATTCAGAATACAACCGGTTCTAAGGCGAATCGAGTGAAACTGGCATCAACCAAGAGAGGAATTGAGAACTTCTTAACTGGTTCGCTTCTTGAGATTCGTCCTATGACGATTGATAAGTTACAGGGCCTGCGAGTAAAGATAGCAACCGTTGACGAGTGGCTTTCGGGTGATGTAAAGGAAGACGTTGTTGGTGCGCTTGAGCAAAGTGCTGCTAAGGAACAGAATGCGTCTGATAATAATGATTATCTGATCATTGCAATCAGTTCGGAAGGTACTGTCCGTAACGGTAGTGGCGACACAATCAAAATGGAATTGATGAACATCTTGAAAGGTGATTACATCAATCCTCATACTTCTATCTGGTGGTACAAGCTTGATAGTATCGATGAAGTTGGTAATCCCGATATGTGGCGTAAAGCTCAGCCGAATATAGGTAAAACCGTCACATATGAAACATACCAGCTTGAGGTTGAGAAAGCAGAGAAGAACCCAGCAGCTAGAAACGATATCCTAGCAAAACGATTTGGAATTCCGATGGAAGGCTACACGTATTTCTTTACTTACGATGAAACACTTCCTCATAGAAAGAGAGATTACTGGAGTATGCCATGTGCACTTGGTGCAGATTTGTCGCAGGGTGACGACTTCTGTGCTTTCACATTTCTGTTTCCATTGTCTGATGGATCGTTCGGAGTTAAGACTCGTGATTACATTTCTTCGGTTACATTGATGAAGTTACCTACCGCAATGAGGGTTAAATATGACCAGTTCATGAAAGAAGGTAGTTTGATAGTTCTCGAGGGAACAGTACTAGATATGATGCAGGTTTATGAAGACCTAGACAATCACATCGCATCCTGCGGGTACGATGTTCGATGCTTTGGATTTGACCCATACAATGCTAAAGATTTTGTTGCTCGGTGGGAAACCGAGAATGGACCGTTTGGTATTGAGAAGGTTATACAGGGCGCTAAGACTGAGTCGGTTCCTCTTGGAGAATTGAAGAAACTAGCCGAACAGAGAATGCTACTATTTGACGAGGATCTTATGACCTTCGCGATGGGTAACTGCATTACCCTGGAGGACACAAACGGCAACCGCAAATTATTGAAGAAGCGATATGATCAGAAGATAGACGCTGTAGCTGCTATGCTAGATGCTTATGTCGCTTATAAGGCTAATAAAGATATGTTCGATTAAATGGGGGTGATATTTTTGTTGCAGTATAACAATACTATATATCCTGATGATGAACTCTATCACTATGGAGTTAAAGGTATGAAATGGGGAGTACGAAGGGCAAGACTCTATGCACAGACCAATGATAGACCCGGTAATTACCACTCTGATAGAGAAAAAGCGAGCTCAGTCAATACTTAAAAAGAATATTCGTAAGAGCACCATGTACTTCAACGCATTCGATAGTGCCTCGAAGTCCGCATACAATAAAGCTGACAAATTAGTATGGAAATCTGAGGAAAAGCAAAACAAGGGCGATCAAGCTGGTTTTGAAAAGTATCAGTCGAAAGCCTGGAAGCAGATGGCAAAATACTATACGAATAAACAGACAGCAGAAAAGATTATGGCAGAAGTTAAAACTTCTACAAAAAAACTTAAAGATATAGATAAAGATCGCGTAAAGGCTGGAAAAGATTACGTCATCAACACGACAGTATCTACTAATATGCTCTTAAGCTTGGCTGGTATTCCCAACATTAAAATCGAAAAACAACTCGATTTTAAGAAAAAGTCGTAAAAATTAAGTGAATAATTCAAAATGGAGATTAATCTAGGCCCCAGGCTGAAAACGCTTGGGATGCTTTCTTTAACCGAGACCCGACAGACCAAGATTGATTCGAGGTAATGAACGGTCCATAGTTACATCCGTTTACAATAGGATATTACTCGACGTAGCTTCTTTAACGTTCCAGCACGTTCAGCTTGATGCTTACGTCGCTTATAAGGTGAACAGAGAAGCTTTCGAATAAGGAGGAACTTCAAAATGGATTTAATAACCAGGATCCAAAGAGGCTGGAACGCATTCCGGAATCACGATCCGACTACTGACTATAGAGACTATGGAGAAAGCTATTATTATCGTCCCGATCGTCCAATGTTTACGAGAGGGAATGAACGGTCGATAGCCACTTCCGTATATAACCGTATAGCATTGGACGCGTCGTCTATAATGATTCAGCATGTTCGTTTGGACGAAAATAGTCGGTTCTCTTCAGTGATTAATTCTGGGCTGAACAATTGTCTTAATCTCGATGCTAATCTTGATCAGACGGGTCGAGCGTTCTTACAGGACGTAGTCATGTCGATGCTTGACGAAGGTTGTGTTGCTCTTGTGCCGGTGATCACCGATGTGAACCCTGACGACACCAGTTCCTACGAGATACTTTCTATGCGAACCGGAAGAATCATAGAATGGCGTCCAGCACACGTTAAGGTTCGTGCCTACAACGAACTGACGGGAAGAAAGGAAGATCTTATACTTCCTAAGAGCACAGTAGCTATCGTTGAGAACCCTCTTTACGCTGTCATAAACGAGCCAAACTCGACTATGCAGCGTCTGATAAGAAAACTCAGTTTGTTGGATGTTACTGACGAACAGACCGCATCTGGCAAACTAGATTTAATCATTCAGCTTCCTTATGTGATCAAGACCCCGGCTAGGCAACAGCAAGCAGAAGATCGTCGGAAAGCTATTGAGATGCAGCTGGCAAGCTCGAAGTATGGTATTGCATACACTGATGGAACCGAGCGAATTACTCAGCTTAATCGTCCAGCAGAGAATAACCTAATGAAACAGATCGAGTATCTTACTAACTTGCTTTATAGCCAGTTGGGTATTACTCAGACTATTATGGATGGAACTGCTGACGATAAGACAATGCTTAACTACTACAGTAGGACCATTGAGCCTATTGTATCTGCTATAGTCGATGAGCTTAAGCGAAAGTTCCTGACTAAGACAGCTAGGTCTCAGGGTCAGTCGATAATGTTCTTCAGAGACCCGTTCAAGCTCGTTCCCGTTAATGATCTTGCTGAGCTTGCCGATAAGTTCACTCGTAACGAGATAATGACATCTAATGAAATTCGTCAGATTGTCGGAATGAAGCCGTCAGATGACCCTAAGGCAGACGAACTTAAGAACAGTAATATTTCCGAATCTAAGCAAGAGGCACAAGAACAGCTCGACGTTGTAGATGAGGAGATCAAAGAAAACGATAAAGGAGGAGAAAATCAAAATGGATGAACAGTTTGACTTTTGTGGTTGGGCCACAAAGAACGACCTTCAGTGTTCTGATGGTCGCATAATCCGTAAAGATGCTTTTAAGCATAATGACGGAGAAACGGTTCCGCTTGTTTGGAACCATGACCATACAGATCCGTATAGGGTCATTGGCCATGCCAAACTCCAGAATCGTCCGGAAGGTGTATATGCATATTGTAAGTTCAACGACACAGACCTTGGAAAGACGGCAAAGGTTTACGTTGAACATGGTGATATCACTCATATGTCTATATATGCTAATCAGTTACAGCAACAGGGGCCTAATGTTCTGCATGGAGCTATACGAGAAGTAAGTCTCGTCCTCGCGGGCGCAAACCCCGGTGCCTACATTGAATCAGTCATCAAGCACGGTGAGGAATCCGAAGATGAAGCTATTATCTTCACGGGAGAAGACATATCGCTATCCCACGCTGAAGATGAGACTTCAGAAGAGGATGCCGAGCTGGAGCATGCTGATACTAAAAAGGAGGATAAGACTATGGCAGAAGAAACCAAGAAGCCTGAGGATGAGAAGAAGTCCGACGGCGAAGAAACAATTGCTGATGTGTTTAACACGCTCAGTGAGAAACAGAAGACCGTTGTCTACGCGATGATTGGTCAGGCAATCGAAGATTCTAAAAATAATGAAGAAGGAGATACTGATATGAAGCACAACGTATTCGACCAGACCGAAGATACCCAGGAGAACACTCTTTCGCACGACGCTATGGATACCATCCTTGGCGACGCTAAGCGTTACGGCTCTCTCAAGGATAGCTTTCTTGCACACGCTCAGGAGTATGGTATCGAAAACATCGATTACCTCTTCCCTGAAGCTAAGAGCCTCAACACTCCCCCCGAATTTATCAAGCGTGATACCGGTTGGGTGAGCAAGGTTATGGGTGCGATCCATCATACCCCGTTCTCTCGCATCAAGTCGCAGTTTGCGAACATCACTGAAGAGGATGCTAGAGCAAAAGGTTACATGAAGGGCAACCTTAAGAAGGAAGAGGTATTCTCGCTCCTTAAGAGAACAACTACCCCGACTACGATTTATAAGAAGCAGAAGCTCGATCGCGATGACGTCATCGACATTACCGATTTCGATGTTGTCGCATGGATTAAGTCCGAGATGCGTCTGATGCTTGACGAGGAAATTGCAAGAGCAATTCTTATCGGAGATGGTAGACTCGCATCCAGCGACGACAAGATCAACGAGCAGAACATTCGCCCGATTGTCTCTGACGAGGACCTCTACACCATCAAGACTAAGGTCAGTGTATCAAATACTGCTACGTCCGACGATAAGGCAAGAGCATTCATCAAGGCTGTCATCAAGTCTCGCAAGAACTATAAGGGTTCTGGTGAGCCGACCCTCTATACTACTGAGGATCTCGTCACCGACTGCCTGCTTCTCGAGGACACTACTGGTCGTATAATCTATGACTCTCTTGAGAAACTCAAGAATGCTCTTAGAGTAAAAGAAATTGTTACCGTTCCAGTTATGGAAGACGCAAAGGGTAAGAACGATCTCCCGCTGATGGGCATCATCGTAAACCTCGCAGACTATAGTGTTGGCGCAGACAAGGGCGGAGCTATCAACATGTTTGATGACTTCGACATTGACTACAACCAGCAGAAGTACCTCATCGAGACTCGTTGCTCCGGTGCCCTGACTAAGCCGTATTCGGCTATCGCGCTTGAGCTCGATCAGGCTCAGTCGTAATCTAAAGTAATTTTCTACGGGAGGTAACTAATTATGGCAAGAATGTAGCGGCTATTGTTATCTATGGCAAGGGATCCGATGGCAAGGCATATGTCGATGCTGAGGGTAAGACCCAGTTCAAGACTAGCGAACTGAAGAACGCTTTCCTTAAGAGAGCAGTCGTTCAGATCGGTGCTGACTACTTTATTCCGGTCGCTTTCTCGGTATCGTCTAACATTGGCACCGTTACCTATGCTAAGGCCGGATCTTCTACTGGCACAGCAGCAACCGCTACTCTGGTATCTGTTGCTGACTAAGCATTCGAGGTGAAAATTCAAAATGGCGAAATATTATGGAAAAATCGGCTACAACGAATCGGTGGAAACAACACCTGGTGTATGGGAAGAGAAGATTACAGAGCGTTCATATTACGGCGATCTGATAAAGAATTCCCGTCGGCTCCAATCTACTGATAAAGTTAATGATGACATTAACATCAGTAATGAGATAAGCATTGTAGCCGACCCATACGCCACAAACAATTTTCACTCGATGCGCTATGCTGAGTTTATGGGTAGTAAATGGAAGATAACCAATGTCGAAGTTCAGTACCCTAGACTAATACTGTCTCTTGGGGGTTTGTACAATGGATAACAGACCAGATCTGCAAAGCTTATTCGAGACTCTGCTCGGAAGCCGAAATGTGTATTTTCAACCCCCAGAGTCACTTAAACTGAATTATCCGGCGGTTGTTTACTCACTCGATAATCTTGAGAACAAACATGCAAATGATTCGGTTTACAACATGAGGGATCGATATTCTGTGACGTATATAACCAGAAACCCTGATGATCAAGTAATAAGGGTACTCGCTTCGAGGCCGTTATGCAGGTTCGATCGTCACTACAAATCTGATAACCTCAACCACTATGTTTATACATTATATTTCTAAAAGGAGGACAAACATATGTCTAAACTCGTATGGGACAATACTGGCGATCGCCTTTATGAGACTGGTGTAAAGCAGGGCGTTCTTTATCCTGTATCTTCCACCGGTACGTATCCTAAGGGCGTAGCATGGAACGGTCTTACTGCCGTTACCGAGAGCCCGTCTGGTGCTGAGGCAACCGCGCTTTATGCAGATGACATGAAATATCTCAACCTTTATTCGGCTGAGGAGTTCGGTGCAACCGTCGAGGCTTACACTTATCCCGAGGAATTCGGTGAGTGCGACGGTTCTGCTGAAATTGCTAAGGGTGTCCAGATCGGTCAGCAGACACGTAAGGCATTCGGCATGTGCTATCGTACCACTATCGGTAACGACACTGATGGCGATGCACATGGCTATAAGCTTCACATCATCTATGGTGCTATGGCTTCTCCGTCTGAGAAGGCTTACGCTACCATTAATGATAGTCCGGAGGCGATCACTTTCTCCTGGGAGCTTACCACCACGCCAGTTAATGTGACTGGAAAGAAGCCTACCGCTTCGCTCACAATCGATTCTACAAAAGCCGATCCTACTAAGCTTGCCGAACTTGAAGCGATTCTCTACGGCTCGGATGGCGGAAGTGGTACCGACGCTAGACTCCCGCTTCCTGACGAGATCGCTACACTCATGGCGGTCAATGGGGGCTAATACTTAAACATTCTGGGCCGTTCCAGTTAAAAGCTGGCGGCCCTTTTCTTTTTAACTTAACAACTATTTTTTCTAATTTCGAAAGGAGATTAACAAAATGCTTAAGAAAACTATTACCTACACGGATTACAACGGTGTCGAGAAAAAAGAGGACTTCTACTTCAACCTTACAAAGGCAGAGGTTGTAGAAATGGAGCTTACCACAACTGGTGGTCTTGCTGAGACTATCACCAAGATCGTAGATGCTAAGGATGTTCCAGCGATCGTCAAGATTTTCAAGGATCTTATCCTCAAGGCGTATGGCGAGAAGAGCGCAGATGGTAAGCGATTCGTCAAATCCAAGGAACTGTCCGAAGCATTCGCTCAGACCGAAGCATACTCGGAACTGTTCATGGAACTTGCCACAGACGCAGACGCTGCTGCTAAGTTCGTAAACGGGATTACTCCGGTAGAAATTCCGGCAGACCAGCTTGAAAAAGCTCGTCTTAATGCTGCAAAGGCATAAAGAATAAATTAATGGAGGTGTGAGGATGCTTCAGATTACAGTGCCCATAAGTCCGGAAGGCTGGGATGAAGAGAGGCAGGAGTTTGTCGATCCGCAAGTAAAAACATTACAGTTGGAGCATTCTCTCGTCTCCATTTCAAAATGGGAATCGAAATGGCATAAAGCTTTTCTGTCTAAGAAAGATAAAACAGAAGAAGAGATATTCGATTATATAAAGTGCATGACACTTACCCAGAATGTTGATCCGTCAGTATATGATCATCTTACGGTCGACAATGTTAACCAGATAAAAGCGTATATTGAAGACCCGATGACTGCAACAGTAATCAACACCAACTCATCAGATAAATCCAATAAAGAAACAGTTACATCGGAACTTATTTACTACTGGATGATAGCTCTTAACATTCCATCAGAGTATCAGAAATGGCATATTAATAGGCTACTAAAGCTGATAGAAGTATGTAATGTAAAGAACTCGCCGCCTAAGAAAAGAAGCAAATCGGATATCATGAGGAGCAACGCCGCATTGAATGCTGCTAGACGAAAGCAGCTTGGAACGAGGGGGTGACCCCTGTGAAGCGTAGTAAACGTAAAGAAACCATTGGAGAAAAGCTTAGTCGATCGCCGATCAACTATTACTCTGATTTGTTCATAGTCGCTATGGTGCTCATGTGGATAGTCGATAACATATACGAATCTATCATAGCAACTATAGTGACAATTGCTTCGGTTATTCTTAGTCATGAAACAGGGACCAGTTGCTATGATACAACGATGTGGGCATCGATAGGCGCAAATGTTGCTGTTCCATTATCCTGCGGTGGGGCCGTATGGATGGTTAAGAATTCTGTTCAACACGCCATCAGCTATTACAAAGGAAAAGAAGCAGTTAAAGATTTTCCTGCTGTTGAGCCCGAAGGCGAAAACGAAGAAATAAAATTAGAAACAGAAATGGATTCAGAAGAGAAAGGAGGTACTGAAGATGATACCGTTTGAAACATTCTTACTTGGCGCCCTTATTGTATCAACTGTTACCGGTCTTGTTACAGAAGCGCTTAAGAAGATTCTCATAGAGCATAAGTGGAACTACCACGCTAATACTCTTGCTGGGGTTGTTGCTATTGTTCTGTCTGCGGCAGCTGGTGCTGGCTACATCACAATTACCGGTGTAGGCTTCACCGCACAAACGATTGTGCAGCTGGTTGTCCTTGTGTTCATAAGCTGGCTTTGCTCAATGGTCGGTTATGACAAGGTTGTACAGGCAATCAAACAATTCAAAATGGATGGAAAGGATGATAAGAATGATAAGAATGAGTAATAGTTCTTTAGTTAACTATACAAAACTTAGTCCAAACAGGACGAGTCCTAGAAATCACAAAATTGACACAATCACAATTCATTGCGTAGTTGGGCAGTGTCGAATCGAATCTCTTGGGAATCTGTTTGCTGATCCGAAACGTCAGGGTTCTTCCAACTACGGTATCGCTTATGACGGAAAGATCGGTTTGTTCGTAGAAGAGAAGAATCGTTCGTGGTGCTCTGGAGGAAAAGACAAGAATGGTAACCCGATACGAGTAAATGGTATATCTGGTGGTGATAATGATCACCGAGCTATAACAATTGAAGTCGCTTCTGATACGAAACATCCGTATGCTGTAACGAAAGCGGCTTACAATAGCCTGATTAATCTTCTTGTCGATATTTGTCAGCGTAACGGCATCAAGGAACTAAAGTGGAAAGGCGATAAAAATCTGGTCGGGCATGTGGATCAACAGAACATGACAGTCCATAGATGGTTTGCTAACAAGGCTTGTCCTGGCGATTATCTGTATAATCGTCATGGTCAGATCGCCAAAGAAGTGAACGAACGCCTTAACAAGAAGCCAACAGTTAAACCGTCCGTAAGCAAAGTTCCATATCGAATCAAGAATTCAATCCGTAATCTTGAAATTCGTATTGGCCCCGGAATGAACTATTCAAAAGCTAGTACTTCTATGTCTCTTGGGGTGTATACGATAGTTGAAGAATCGAACGGCTGGGGTAAGCTGAAGAGCGGAGCTGGCTGGATCGACCTTAGCAAAGTTATAAAGCTGTAGGAGGACATCCGATGATAACATTCAGACACAAGGGTAACTTTAATAAGTTAACAGTTTTCCTTGAGAAAGCGGACAGAACTGCTCGTCTTAAAGATCTCGACAAGTATGGTCGAGAAGGTGTAGCAGCCCTTGCGTCTGCAACACCTGTCGATACTGGGTTAACAGCTTCGTCGTGGTATTACGAGATCAAACGTCAAAATGGAGTTGTTGCTTTGAATTTTTGCAACTCGAACGTGAATAATGGTATTCCGATTGCAATCATACTCCAGTATGGTCACGGCACTCGGAACGGTGGATGGGTAGAGGGAAGAGATTATATAAATCCTGCTATTCAGCCTATTTTTGATAGAATCGCAAATGATGCATGGAGGGAGGTTACTAAACTGTGAGTAAACAAGTCGATGAACGAGTCGTATCAATGCAATTTGACAATCGGCAGTTCGAAAAGAACGTCCATACTAGCATGAGCACCCTCGAGAAATTAAAGCAAAAACTTAATTTGAGCGGTGCCGCAAAAGGATTAGACGGTCTAAACTCCGCAGCTAAGAAAGTCGATTTGTCGGGTTTAGGTAACGGAGTCGAAGCGGTTCGTTCCAAATTTTCGGCTTTGGAAGTCATGGGAGTGACCGCTCTTGCTAATATAACTAATTCAGCAGTGAATGCTGGGAAACGTATAGTCTCAGCGCTAACTATCGATCCTGTGAAAACCGGATTTGAAGAATACGAAACCCAGATCAATGCTATACAGACCATTCTGGCGAACACTCAAAAGGAAGGAACGAATGTCGAACAGGTTAATGCTGCGTTAGATGAGCTTAACCATTATGCTGACAAGACGATCTACAACTTTACGGAGATGACCAAGAATATTGGTACATTTACCGCCGCGGGTGTCGATCTGAAGACTTCGGTCTCGGCAATCCAGGGTATTGCTAACCTTGCAGCAGTATCGGGTTCTACATCGATCCAGGCATCAACTGCAATGTATCAGCTTTCACAGGCATTAGCGGCTGGTAAAGTGTCTCTGATGGACTGGAACTCGGTTGTTAATGCCGGAATGGGCGGCCAAGTATTCCAAGATGCTTTAATCAAGACATCTCGATTGCTCAAGACAGGGGCTGACGAAGCAATAAAAGCTAATGGTTCATTCAGAGAATCTCTTCAGGATGGTTGGTTAACTGCAGAGGTACTTACTGAAACCCTTAACAAGTTTACTACTTCCGGCGCAAATGAATATGTTGCTGAATATACCGGACTTTCAAAAGATGCCATAGAAGCTGCAATCAAATCAGCTGAGGCACAGTATGGTGAAGCCGATGCAATTGAATATGCATCAAAAGCATTAGCCGATAAATCTGGTAAGAATGCTGAAGAGATTAAATCGGCTCTCAGTATGGCTAGAACAGCAGAAGACGCAGCCACCAAAGTAAAGACTTTCTCGCAGTTATGGGATACTATCAAAGAGGCAGTTCAGTCTGGATGGGGTCAGACTTGGCGACTGATAGTAGGCGACTTTGATCAGGCTAAGAATCTATTCACCGGATTGTCAGATTTCTTTGGCGGAATAATTAATCGGATGAGCGATTTCCGTAACAGCCTGCTCGAGGGCGCTTTATCAAATCCATTTACAGGGTTCCTTGACAAACTCAACGCTTCCTCAATAGGTAAGGTCGCGGACAAAGTTGAATCCGTGACAATGAGTCTTGAGAAGTATCAGAAGGTTGTAAACGACGTTTGGAGAGGCGATTACAAGACATCTGATACCGGCAGATTCGAGATGCTTGATAAGGCAGGGTATAATCATAAGGTTGTTCAGGACCTTGTAAATAAGGGATATCAGTACAAACTTACTGTCGAAGATATCGAAGCTTCTGAGAAGAAGTTTGGCGTTAGTCTGAGCAAAACATCGGAAGCAGCAGAAGACACAGCAAAGAAATTCGAGAATCTTTCCGACGAACAGCTGAAGAATGCAGGATTAACCGAAGACGAGATAAAAATGTATAGAGATTTGGAAACCCAGTCTAAGAAGACCGGCAAATCTATACAGGAACTCGTTGATGAAATGGGGAAGAAAGATGGTCGTACTCTTCTTTTAGAGTCGTTCGCAAACGCTGGAAAAGGTCTCGTAGCAATAATAGGAGCTATTAAAGATGCGTGGTTAGATGTGTTTCCTCCTCCGACTGTTATGCAGTTGTACAATGTGATAAGCGCTCTTAACGCATTCTCACAGAAACTGAAAGTCAGCGGAGAAACAGCCGACAAACTTAAACGTACGTTTAAGGGTCTGTTCTCGATTATCCATGTTATTTCTACAATTGTCGGCGGTGTTCTTAACACGGCATTCAAGATCGCCAAGCAAGTACTTGGGGCTTTTAATTTAGATATTCTGGATGTTACAGCTAGCATAGGCGATGCCTTAGTCAAGTTTGATGAATGGTTTAGCAGCATATTCGACTTTACTGAACTTATTAAGAAAGCGGTTCCATATATAACAGATATGGCGAACTCGATTCGGGAATGGTTTAGTGGAATCAAAGACGCTGATAACATACCAAAGTACATCATAGAAGGTTTAGTAAATGGCCTAATCACAGGCGTTAAAGCCGTTGGCAATGCTGCACTTTCACTTGGTAAAGTGATTCTTGAGAAAATTAAGAATTTCTTAGGAATTCACTCGCCATCGACAGAATTCATAGAGATTGGCAAGAACTGTATTTCTGGATTCGTGATTGGAATTCAAAATGGAGTTTCGTTTATCTGGGAAACACTCAAAGGCATAGTTTCCAAAGGTTCTGAGATACTCAAAAATATCGATTGGGGCACGGTCATAGCTGGTGTTCTTAGCACATCACTTGTTTATTCCATTGTAAAGTTTGCTAAAGCGATTGACAAACTCGCCAGTCCGATAGAAGGCATAGGCAATGTTCTAACTGGGTTCGGTGAAGCGCTCGGCGGGCTTGGAAAGTATTTCAAATCTCTGTCTTTTAGTATTAAACTAAAAGCAGTCAAAGATCTTGCGTTGGCGATAACAGTGCTTGTTGCTTCTGTAATTGCGCTAACGTTTATCGAGCCTAGCAAATTATGGACGGCGGTTGGCGTACTTGGTGCGATCGTTGGAATCTTAGCTGGGCTGGTTGTCGTTGTCATAGGATTGTCTAAACTGTCTAATGCTATGGATGTCGGCTCCATAAAATTCGGAGCAATATCTCTCGGATTGATAGGTATCTCAGCATCGTTGCTGATCCTGGCACGAGTTGTCAAGCAAATCGGAGCACTTAATCCGTGGCAAGCAACACAAGGTTTTCTTGGAATGGTCGGGATGATAGGAGCCCTTATCATCTTGATGTCTGCTTATGGAAAGCTTGTCAAAGGCAACGCCGCACAAAACGTCGACAAGCTCGGATCAATGATGCTGAAATTCTCAATAGCACTCTTAATACTCATTGGTGTTATAAAGTTAGTATCCAACATGGGAACAAGGGAGATCCTGAAGGGATTAGCAGTAATCTTTGCTCTTGAATTGTTCGCCGGAGCTTTAATCGCCGTTTCTTCTATTGCCGGTAAGAGTTCTAGCAAAGTTGGATCAATGCTTTTGAAGATGGCGGTAGCACTTATGATCATGACAGTGGTCATAAAATTGATAGCTGGAATGTCGTGGGATGAGATCGGTAAAGGTGTAACTGGCCTCGGTGCTCTTCTTGTGTTTATCACATTGTTGGTTTTTATTACCAGGCTTGGTGGAAAAGAAGTTCCTAAACTCGGCGGAATGTTATTGGCGATGGCCGTAGCCATGCTTATACTTACTGGAATTATTAAACTGATTGCTAATATGAAGTGGTCGGAACTCGGAAAAGGGCTTGCCGGAATAGTAGTTTTTGGTTTAATAGTTTCTGGACTTCTTGCTGTGGCAGCAAAGGCACAGGGCACATCAAAATTAGCGGCGACACTTCTAGCCATGTCCATCGCTATAGGCATATTGTCAGTGATCGCTGTGCTTCTTGGAATGGTTGACACAGAAAACCTTGTCAAGGGAACACTCGCCGTTGTGGCATTGTCCGCTATTATGGCATTACTAACTGCATCAACCAAAAATGCGGCGTCAAGTATTGGAACTATAATTACTTTGATAGCATCAATAGCGGTAATGACTACTGCACTTATAGCTTTGTCGTTTGTTGATTCTGATAAATTACTAGATTCAGCATTGTCATTGGCGGCTGTTATGACAGCGTTCGCACTAATGACTGTTGCAGCCGGATCATTGAAAAATACAGACAAGTTAGTATCTAAGTTGCTTCCTTTGGTCGGTGTTGTCGCAATTTTGGCGATTATTCTTGGCGTTATGGATGCGCTCAACGTGGAGGCGTCGATTCAAACCGCTGGGTCGCTAGCGATTTTGTTAGCTTCCATGGCTGCGGCAATGTTTATACTTGGGAACACGAAATCTGTAATTAATAAAGCCATTGGTACATTGGTGCTTATGGGGTTGGTTGTCGGCGAATTAGCTATCATTCTTGGAGTAATGAATGCTCTTGAGGTTGAGGCATCTATTCCCACAGCCGTTGCTCTCGGGTTATTGCTGAATGCTATGGCGTCAGCAATGCTGATATTGAGCCTCGTAAAAGGCACGTCAGCAGCAAGTATTGGGGCTCTGGCATGTATTGGGTTGGTTGTTGGCGAATTGGCAGTTATCCTTGGATTAATGGCACATTTCGACGTTGAACCTTCTATAGGAACGGCAGTCGCGTTGTCTACATTGTTGCTTGCGATGTCTGCTGCTTTGGTAATTCTCGGAGCTGTTGGCGCTACGCGTAAAGCAGCATTTATTGGTATAGGCGCGTTGGCAACACTTATTGCCGGTATTGGTGGTTTGATTATTGGTATAGGGGCTCTTGTAACACATTTTCCGCAGTTGGAGGAATTCCTTGATACGGGAATACCAATAATTTCAAAGATAGGAACCGCGATAGGCGAGTTCTTCAGAAATATAGTCGGGGGTTCCTTTGGAAGTGCCGTTTCTAGTGGGCTCCCTGTAATCGCTAAGAATTTGTCAGCTTTTATGGACGAGTTACAACCGTTCATAGCCGGGGCAAAACAAATAGATAGCAAAGTTGTAGATGGCGTAAAGTCTATAGCAGAAACTATTCTCATTCTTACAGCGGCGAATATTCTTGAGGGCATAGCTGCATTCGTGACGGGTACATCCTCGATCGAGAAATTTGGTTTCGAACTTTCATGGCTTGGATATAGTCTGAGTGGATTTGCTAATAATCTCGGTACGTTCGGCGAAGAGCAGGTAACCTCTATTAATTGCGCGGCGTCGGCTATCAAAGCAATGGCCCAAGCAGCAAACGAGATACCAAACGAGGGTGGCTTGCTTGCAGCGATAGTCGGCGATAACGGACTAGATAAGTTCGGTAACAAACTACC
>UMGH01026218.1_pt1 | contig 32964 bp, 25 predicted proteins | sample 1965231 | NCBI WGS metagenome assembly UMGH01 (sample SAMEA4836068, study PRJEB28245) | human gut metagenome | biome: gut microbiome; material: fecal sample | place: Denmark | collected 2008 | reverse complement strand
ATCCTCGACCTTCGTGAAATACCCCCACTTGAAACATTTATTCTTATAAGCACCGATGGTGTTTACATCCCGACACGTATATGCGCTTGCTGCCAGCATATACAAAGGCTTGTTTCTGTACCGTATATGATCATGCCAGAAGTAGTACCATGCGCGTGGACCTGACAGATACCAAGGCTTATTCTTGAACCAGCGCTCATTGTAGCGGAATGTCAACTTCCCAGCCTTTATCCTTTCTCTGACATAATCCTCCGGAGCAGAGCCGATAATCACAACGTCCGCATCGTTTGCCAGCTGTAAAGCCATTCGCTTTGCATCTTCACTCTCATAAGCTCTGACTACATATAGTCTATTGATGCTTGGATCATAGCCGCCTTTTATTAGCCAATCAGGTAATGCATCTGTGGCTATATACTTGTAATCATCACCAAGTAACCTATAAAACTCATCTGCTAAAGGAATTTGATGATGATTTATATAATTCGTTATAAAGACTAGTTTCATATTTCAAACTATTAGTGATGCGTTAACCTTTGCATCTATGTTTGTAACTTAATAACATTGTATAATTTAACAACTTTCTTTGATAACCTCGATTTGAAATGAGTCTGTAGTGAAAAGTTACGATAGCATCTCAGATACTTATTTTAAATCAGGATTTTAAAGAATATATTTTATTTTATAATTATTAACGCATCGGCACTAATTTCAAACGATTGTTAATAGGGCTTGTCGTTTAATATCTTCAATCTAAGTGAAGCAGTGACCAATCCTTTCAATTTCTGCACCCATTCATCAAAATTTCAATTTATATCTATTTTCGGCCTAATTTTTTGTCTGTTTTTCATGACGAGGATAAAGTTCCACCACAAGAACTCTACATTGACTGCATGTTGCCGTGTTAAGCAGCCGCAAAACGCGCCCTTCGCTCTATCCTGTCCACCAACTATACTACATTTGCTGTGTGGATACTATAAAATATGCAACATACAGATTAATTTTGCGATTCCCCCATTTTCTCACTTTAGTCGGTGGCTGGGGGAATTCTTTTTTTCCCCCCTATCAAAGTTGCGAAATTTCTATTGCGGCATCAATCAATTTATTAGGGATATTAAAACCTTTTTTAGCATTTTCTGACAGTCCCTACTTTATGTATAAGGCGTCTGAGGTGATGATTTTGTTGATAGCGAGATGTCTTATTGTGGCATAGCACACTCTTTAGCGATATTTCTTATATTTGCTAGAGGCAACGACTTTTACTCCCCGTCTAGTATAATCATTATAATAATTTTGTTGTCTATTGCTTTTTCGGTTTCAGAACAGAGCTGGTCCAGATTTCAACCTGATTGTCACTATATATGGTCACTTTATACAAGTCTTGGTATCTCAGCGCTTCATCTTGCGACCATGCGAATGCGCTGAAAGGAGCCTTCTCTGAATGTTCTGGCATAGACACCACCCAGAAATAGCGGTATTCGTCCTGGCTGAACACGTTCTTAGTATCTTTTAGGTAGATGAACGTCGTTTCCAGCTGCGATATGGCGTCTTTGAAGTTTGAAGCGATGTTCCTGTCAGCGGATTTGCAATACTTCAGTTCGACCAGAGCCAGCCATCGCTTTCTTGCTGAACATTGAGCAGAAACAAGCATACACTCGCAGCTGGAATGAATCTGCTTATTATCTCCTGTACGAAAGAACTGCTCGTTTTCTTCAAAATTGACAGAAACAACGGGGACATTGTTCGGATTAAGAAATGCCAGAGATTCTATGTCATCCGGCTTCTCTTCGCTTATCTCGACACCTTTCATGCAGGTCGGATGGTCTTTTGAATACTGGGTATAGTCAGCTACATAGACATCACCTGTATGCTGTCTTGTTTTTGAGAAGAATTGTTCCATATCCGTCATCAGTCAATATAAGGCAGCATTGTATTGAATTCGTTCATGACATCTTTCATCACATCATTGAAGTAATTCTTCCGGACAAGGCCACGCCTGTCTTGTATGGTCTTGTTGTATTCGTTGTTCTCGTTTCGTATGCAGCCGTCGTGAATTGACCAGACGGAAACATCCTTTGGCGCCACTGCATATTTCGCGCATTCGAGAGATTTTGACAACTCTTTATCCATCGAATCTTCAACTATATGAGCAAGAATGCAGTTGTTTAGCGCATATAGAATGTATGGGCTGTGGGTTGTCAGGACCAGCCTATGATTCCGTCCATGGTTGATTTCAGAAAGTATTTGGTACAATAAATCCATCTGCGTGCGTGGGAACAGGTTCTGTTCAGGTTCTTCGATAATGAACTGGGTGTGAGAATAAACCCTGCCCTCCAGGAAGCCTCGCAGTCTTTCGATGATGGTGGCGTTAGATTTCTCTGAGATATCGGACAGATGAGCCAGAATGGTTCTGACTTTCTCGTTTTCGGCAGGAGAAAATGGCTTATTCTCTTCATAAATACCGGACGACAGCCATTTCAGCAAAACAACCAGAGGCACTATTGACTGGTAGCCGCTGGATGCGGCAACCAATGGAATAGTGTTGGAGGCTTTTTCCTGAAGGAGATAATCCGCGTCTGTACCTGGATTGTAGAAGTAGTCGAGCCCAAGAGACATGATAGGTATCGGTGTCTCTCTCGTGTAGTGACGTTTCGCCTCAAACCAATCATTTACAAAGCTTTGGAGATTGTCATCTTTGTCGGAATAGTTCCTCAATGACGGCACCGCAGAAACGAAATTCCGTTCAGCCGGGATGTAGGCGACTTTAGGATTTACGTTCTTTCTGTCCACATGGAATAGCAGTGCTTTATTAGGCAGGCATTCTCTTCCGCCGAATACTTTGGAAAGAGGTGGCCGCTTCCAGCCTGTTTTCCAATTGTAGATAAAGGCGATATTGTCACCTTCATACAGGAGTTCTGATTCTTGTGAGAAGTATCCTTCCATGTGGTGGAAGGATGTCAGACGCGCTATCAGACCCTCCGAACATGCCTGTTCTGTCACAGAGTTATCTTTCTCCAGCCAGGAACAGAAACTGATTATTTTGGCAATGGTGCTTTTGCCGCTGCCTTGTGGACCTATGAATACATTGATCTTGTTGAGGTCGAGGTCAATATCCTTTATAGGACCGATATTTCTGATGACTATCCTATTCATGTTGTGTCTGTGATTAGGTTTGATGGGTGTGCTGCAAAAATTATACTTGAAGCACGACCCTGTTAAAAAGGGCTGCCTTGATGCCTAGAAAATGCCTTGCAAATAATTGGAGTGTTAGCGTTAGCCTATTGACAAGTGCACATAACCAATGCAGAAACGTCAGTACTTCCTCCAAACCATCTTGTTAACCACTCCCACGTAGCTCTGAATGATCTTCACGACTTTCGTGCTGACGTTTTCGTCGGTGTAGTCTGGGACAGGTGTGCCGTAGTCGCCGTTCCTCACTAGTTCTACGGCAGTCTCCACTGACTGGAGCAGTCCGTTGGTGTCGATGCCGGAGAGAATGAATCCGGCTTTATCGAGAGATTCAGGACGCTCTGTACTTGTACGGATGCAGATAGCAGGGAATGGATGACCTACTGATGTGAAGAAGCTGCTCTCTTCGGGAAGAGTGCCTGAGTCGCTTACTACTGCAAAGGCATTCATCTGGAGGCAGTTGTAGTCGTGGAATCCAAGAGGCTCGTGCTGGATGACACGCGGGTCTAGCTTGAATCCGCTGGACGCCAGTCTGTTGCGGCTGCGCGGATGGCAGCTGTAGAGAATAGGCATGTCGTATTTCTCGGCCAGTTTGTTGATGGCATTGAAAAGGCTGAGGAAGTTCTTTTCTGTGTCGATGTTTTCCTCACGGTGAGCACTTAACAGGATATATTTGCCTTTCTCCAGACCGAGACGTTTGTGGACATCACTTGCCTCGATTTCGGCAAGATTGTTATGAAGCACCTCGGCCATAGGTGAACCTGTGACATAGGTGCGCTCCTTTGGAAGTCCGCAGTCGGCAAGGTAGCGGCGTGCATGCTCGGAATACGCCAGGTTCACATCGGAGATGATATCTACGATGCGGCGGTTGGTTTCCTCCGGGAGACACTCGTCCTTGCAGCGGTTGCCGGCCTCCATGTGGAAAATCGGAATGTGAAGACGTTTCGCACCAATGACTGAAAGACAGCTGTTCGTGTCACCGAGAACCAACACTGCGTCCGGCTTGGTCTGGGCGAAAAGTTTGTATGAACAGTTGATGATGTTGCCGCATGTCGCGCCGAGGTCGTCACCGACTGCATCCATATAGACTTCAGGTTCAGCGAGTTTGAGGTCTCTGAAGAAGATGCCGTTCAGGTTGTAGTCATAGTTCTGGCCTGTATGTGCGAGGATGACATCGAAATACTTGCGGCATTTAGTGATGACTGCTGCCAGGCGGATAATCTCAGGGCGCGTACCTACTACGATACAGAGCTTGAGTTTGCCGTTCTCCTTCCAATGAATATCTGAATAATCGAATTTAGGTGTCTTTTCCATTTCTTTATTTCTCCACTTTATCGAAATATGTATCTGGCCTTTCAGGATTGAAGACTTCGTTGCAATACATTACGGTCACGAGGTCTTCGGTCTCGGAAAGATTGATGATGTTGTGAGTGTAGCCCGGGAGCATGATGACAGACTGGATCTTGTCACCGCTTACTTCGTAATTCAAGACTTCATCCGTGCCTTCTTTGCGCATCTGGATGAGCCCATGGCCGGAAACCACGATGAACTGTTCCCATTTGGAGTTGTGCCAATGCTCTCCTTTCGTGATGCCCGGCTTGGAAATGTTGATGCTTACCTGACCGCAATTCAGCGTGTGTACCAGCTCGGTAAAAGACCCGCGCTGATCTTCGTTCATCTTCAAATCGAAAATCGCCTTTTCTTTCGGCAGGTAGCTGAGGAATGTGGACATCAGTCGATAACGCAGACCATCTTGCGGCATTTCGAGAGCCGTCGAAGGTCCTTCCGCAGAATCCGGCACGGCACGCACTGCTCGTGCACATTCATATATGGTATCAACGATTTCTCCAAGCGTAGTCTTGTGAGTGACAGGACAATAGCAATAACGTCCTTCAGCGGATGGCAGTACGTCAAGTCCCTCGAATTCGCAATGATGTTCCTGACCTTTGAGCGCGCAGATCATCTCCTCGACAAGATCGTCGATATAGAGGATTTCCATCTGTACGCTTCTGTCATTGACCTGGATAGGGAGGTCATTGGCGATATTGTTGCAGAACGTGGCGATGGCCGAATTGTAGTTCGGGCGGCACCATTTTCCGTAAAGGTTCGGGAAACGATAGACGAGCACTTTCGCACCGGTCTCCTTGCCGTATTCGAGGAAAAGGTCCTCGCCGGCTTTCTTGCTCCTGCCATATTCGCTGTTTCCGAAACGTCCTGTCAATGAGGCTTGTTGTGAGCTTGAGAGCATCACAGGACAAGTGTTGTGGTGCTTTTTCAATGTGTCGAGCAGTGTGGATGCGAAACCGAAATTGCCCTTCATGAACTCGTCATTGTCTTTAGGCCTGTTCACGCCCGCGAGGTTGAAAACGAAATCGCATTCGCCGCACCAGCTGTCCAGCTGCTCAGGAGTCGAGTCAATGTCGTATTCAAATACTTCATCGACATGGAGGTCTCCATAGCAGCTGGCCTTGCCTTCTTTTATGTTGTTCAGTTGGCAGCAAAGGTTCTTGCCCACGAATCCTTTGGCGCCGGTAACCAGAATCTTCATTATTTCGCGAGATTTTCAACTCCGTTCAATTCGTTCTGGATATATTCCAGAGCACCGATTTTGGCAGTTGTTTCTTCCAAGTTCAGACGGTATGTGTTGTCAGAATTGAACTCTTCTATGGTAGCACGCTTTACATCACCCTTGGTGAAGTACTTGTCGTAGTTCAGGTCGCGGTTGTCTGCCGGGACACGATAGAAGTTGCCCATATCCTCGGCTTTGGCGCATTCTTCCTTGGTAAGGAGTGTCTCGTACATCTTCTCGCCGTGACGGATACCGATGACCTTGATGTCCTCTTTCTTGCCACCGAAAAGGTCGCAGACTGCTTCTGCCTGTGTCTGGATGGTGCATGCCGGAGCTTTCTGAACGAGAATGTCGCCATTGTGGCCATGCTCAAATGCGAAAAGTACCAGGTCCACTGCCTCTTCGAGGGACATGATGAAACGTGTCATCTTAGGCTCCGTAAGAGTGATAGGGTTGCCGCTGCGGATCTGCTCGATCCATAGGGGAATCACAGAACCGCGCGAGCACATGACATTGCCATAACGTGTGCAGCAGATCTTGGTGTTGCGGGAGTTACGGCTCTTGGCTACGGCGATTTTCTCTTCGATGGCTTTGGTGATGCCCATTGCATTGATCGGATATGCTGCCTTGTCGGTAGAGAGACAGATGACTGCTCCGACATTGTTTTCGATAGCTGCGGTGAGAACATTGTCAGTGCCTATTACATTGGTCCTCACTGCTTCCATCGGGAAGAATTCGCAGCTAGGGACCTGCTTGAGGGCAGCCGCATGGAAGATGTAATCTGTGCCGGGCATCGCCGAGCGTACGCTTTCCAGACTTCTGACGTCGCCGATGTAGAATTTTATCTTGTGTGCAACGTCAGGGAATTTCGCCTGATACTCGTGGCGCATGTCGTCCTGTTTCTTCTCGTCGCGTGAGAAAATTCTGATCTCAGCAATGTCCGTTCTGAGAAAACGCTTCAATACTGCGTTTCCGAAACTACCGGTACCTCCGGTAATCATCAATGTTTTTCCTGCAAAAATGCTCATGATATATTAAATTAATTGTCGTCGTATGTTTTTTCAATCTAAGCGAATCCGCCACTATTCCAAGTTCTCCTTCAAAAATTCAACAAGTGGCTCAAGTTCAGGTCGCGAGAAATCCCAGCAATCAGGATTGTCAAATAACCATTGGCCAGAACCGAGCTTTTTTCTTGAGGCATTGTTCAGTCGTTGAGAACTGATATAGGTGTGGAGCTTGGCTTTGCGGTTGGGAATGATGTATCTTGGCTCACCAGATTCGTCGCGTATTCCTGAAATGCACGTTTCGTAATCTGCAAAACAGTCCCACCATTTGTTGTGAAGATCCTTTCTCGCTAGAGTTTCGAGTAAAACTTCGAAGTCTCCATCATCGTGATTGTTAGGGTAGAGGAAAAATGGAAACTCAACTTTATTTTCCCGCATTATCTCCATCGTATTACTCTTTCTTGCCTCAAATCCCCATTTTTTGTCAATGGTATCTGCGTCTAGAATGACAATCACCTTATCTCCATTATCCTGAAAGGTCCGGATCAGAGTCAAAATGCCCTGATTAAAAAGATTGTCCACGCCGTCCATGCAGATTATGTCGTAAATTTTGTCCGTAAATTTATTCTTCAAGATGGTTTCCAAGAAACAATACTCAGATGTTTGAGGTTTCTTCGCTTCTATAAATATCTTGTTCATCCTACCTTACCTCTATTTCCTGGTTCAACATATAATCGATACTGTCGGTGCTGTAGCAGTATGACTTCAATTCTGCATCGGCTGTACGCTGGAGTTTGAAGAATGTTACTTTGTCGCCTTCATCATGAAGAGCAGCATCACGCAATCCCTTAATTGAATCCAAATCATGGGACGTCGCAAATAACTGGACATTGTTCTTCTTGGACGCCAACAAAATTGTTTGCCATAGAGCTTTCATTACGGAATAGTGGAAGCCATTGCTGATTTCGTCAATCAAGACGATTCCGTTTCGGCATTCATAAATCGTCGTGAGGATAGCGAGAATCTTGCGGGCACCGTCTCCCATTACATTGATAGGTATGCGCTTGTTCAGGCCGACATCGACGAGCACTTCATTCTGTGACAGTACTATGTCTTTTATCATCGGTTCGATAATGCGCAACGCTTCGAGAATGAACTGTTCATCCTTGTTTTTAAGAATCTCTGTCAGACTTTCTATTGAAGTGTAAAAGTCATACTTTGGTGAAAGATATCGACAAGTTAGATTCTCTTTATAATCTGAATCATATTTGACACTTTGCTCGTAATCGTTGTTTTCTACGCCTTTATGAGAAAGGGTGATGGACGACTCGACTGGATGCCCATTTATCTTGCATTTCAACACAAGACCATAACGGTTCTTGGTATCAGTTGAAGATATATTATTCTCGTTTCCAAGCAAGTCTATACGGCTGGCAGCTGATTCGAACAGAGAAATCATAAGCTCCCGCACTTCGTCGTTTGATGCCTTGATCTTGATTGGCCGCGAAGTGTCAAGCGAATAGAAATCCAATGCCAGGTCTGACGGCTCGAATCGCAGGTAGTTCCTCAGCAGATTGATGTTGATCGGCAGTTTCGGATTCGACAAGCCTGATATCAGAAAGATGGCGTCAAGCAGTGAAGACTTGCCGCAATTGTTCTTTCCGAAGAATATATTAACTTCTTTCAGTCCGTCTATTTTCGCGTGACTTATGCCACGAAAGTGTTCAATTTCAATGCTTTTAAACATGTCTTATCCTCCTATATCACTTGTGCTTCGGCACCAATCGAAATGATATTTCTTTTCTCCCGAATCTTTTTTGGGAGACGCCTGTTTAGAATATGCAATGACAGAGGCCTTCGCTGCTTTCCTGACTGCTGCTGCAAATTCTCCTGTTACGATAAAGCTATGTTCCTTAATTCCCAACATATCATCAAATTCTTTACATAAAGATATTCATAAATCCCAATATTCCAAAAGTTTATGAGAAGTTTCATCATGCATCATCAAATGCTCATGATTGTCACTCTTAATACCTCACTTCCCCGCGGCAGAGGGTGTATCTGACACCGACGGTGAGGCCGATGGCGTCCTGGTAGAGCTGGCCCTTGTCGAGATAGAGGCCGTACAGGACGGAGAGGCCAGGGATGCGGAAGACGGATTCTATCTGGCCTGTGAAGGCGGCGGAAATCTGCTTCAGACCGGTTTCATGGACCGTTCCCCAGGGCTTTTGGATCTGTGACTCACCTGTGTATGGGGCAGCATAGATGCCATAATTCTTGGAGTACGTCAACATCAGTTTATATGGATGCTTTCGGAACAGTTTTCCGCCGAGGCCCAGGTGATGCGACTTCACGCGATTATTTTCAATGCCGCGATTTATCCGTGCTGACGTCCACGTATGCTCGTGAACACCACGCGGCAGGAACAGCGGGTCGCCGATTACCCTTCCGTGATAGGTCCAGCCGGATCGGTAATATGAGTTGGCGAAGTAGTCATCAATGCCTACCGTAGATACTCCCGGCGGCGTGATGGAATTGCCTTTGTCATCGAACATCTCGCCGTTTATCGGTCCCGACTGGTACAGAGTATATTGGTGTTCATACAGGATGTCGCTAACCCATCTGTTCTTGTCTGTGAAACTGAATGACAGCGTATTGACTCCGTCGGGGAAATTGTGGAATCCCATTCCTGAACCGTCATTGTACGGTATGTCGTGCTGGGCCGTGACAGTCCATTTGTCGGCACGATATGTAACCCTGAAAATTTCGCTTCCTCCCTGGTCCCCGATGACATTCAGCCTGTCGCTCATGGTTCCGCCTTCTCCTGCATGACGTCCGGTCACCACCTTGATATAGTTCTTTATCGTCACCGGATAGCTGGCATCTGTCGGATGACGACCTGCCCACATCGCGTAATGGTCGATCACCGCGTCGAATGACAGCCTGTCTGTTGCGGCATATCGCAGCCCCACCCTCATTCTGTGGACCAATGCCCCTTTGACATGGCGGTCGTCCATCGTCATATAATCGCCGTACGCACCATAGAGCCACAAATGTTCTCTGGTCCACGGCAAGGCGACTGGGTCCAAACTGAGGAGATATCCAGGCATCGAGCGTGCATTTCCTGTCTCCACAAGATGCCCGCCTGTCACTGACAATGAGCCCAATTCCCGCGATGCGCCAATAAAGTCATTCTCCCTATGTTTTATGCCAATGTCCAGAGTCAAGAGTTTCCACTTTACTGAACCATAGAGTTCATCTGCCATCAGATTGACCGTCCGGGATGACGGGGCGAGTGGATTATGATAGGCATTGGTCGCCAATGAAACGCCGCAGCTGTACTGTATAGTCCTGGACTCGTCACTCTGAGAATAAACCTGCAACAGTGCCAGTCCCCCTCTGCGCTCAGGCATCAGTCCGTACTGATTGGTCGTCATCCAGTATGGAAGATAACCTTCTGTCGATGCCATCGCCCCCATCAGCATTATCGACGCCACGAAGTCGTTCATCTACTCCTTTTCTCCGTAATAGCTTTTATACCACTGGGCGAAAGCGCGGAGTCCGTCGCGGAGCGGTGTAGATGGCCTGAAGCCGAAGTCGTTTTCGAGTGGCGTGGTGTCCGCGTAGGTTACAGGAACGTCGCCCGGCTGCATAGGAACAAGCTTTTTGTGCGAATCGAAATCGTAATCCTGCGGGAGAACTCCTGCACGGAGCAGTTCCTGCTGAAGGATATCCACGAACTCGAGGAGGTTCTCAGGGTGACTGTTGCCGATGTTATAGACCTTGTACGGAGGCACAGGCAGACCATCTTCTCCACTCTGCTTCTCAGGAGCGTGCTGCATGACACGTACTATTCCCTCCACGATATCATCCACATAGGTAAAATCACGTTTGCAGTTACCGTAGTTGAATATCTGGATGGTCTCCCCTTTCACGAGTTTGTTCGTGAAACCGAAATATGCCATGTCAGGACGTCCTGCAGGGCCGTAAACAGTGAAGAAGCGCAGTCCGGTGGAAGGTATGTTGTAGAGCTTAGAATAGGCGTGCGCCATCAGTTCGTTGCTCTTTTTCGTCGCGGCATAGAGACTTACAGGATTGTCCACCTTGTCGTCAGTGGAGTACGGCACCTTCTTGTTCGAGCCGTAAACACTTGACGATGAAGCATATACAAGGTGCTCCACTTCATTGTGGCGACAAGCTTCAAGAATATTGTAGAAACCTATCAGGTTGCTCTCGATATACGCGTCAGGATTAGTTATGGAATAACGCACTCCGGCCTGCGCAGCGAGATTCACAACCACAGAGAAATGGTACTTCGAGAAAAGTTCATTGACAATGCCCTTGTCGGCAATGCTCGCTTTCACGAAGGTCCAGTCCTTGTCCAATGCCTCGATTTCCTCGAGTCTGGCGTATTTGATATTAACGTCGTAATAATCTGTTATGGAGTCTATTCCGACAATCTTGATGTCCTGAAACTCGTGAAACAGTCTTTTTACCAGATTGCTGCCGATAAATCCGGCAGCCCCGGTCACGAGGACTGTCTTTCCGTTCAATGAGATATTGTATTCCAGCATCTTAGTCTCTCTTGAAAATGTCGCGTGTATAGACCTTGTCCTTCACGTCATCGAGGCAGACGTCATAGCGGTTGGCAATGATGCAGTGCGAACGGGACTTGAATACCGCGAGGTCATTGACCACCTCACTTCCGAAGAAAAGAGTGCCGTTCTCGAGAGTAGGCTCGTAGATGATGACCTCTGCTCCTTTGGCCTTGATACGCTTCATAATACCCTGAATGGCGCTCTGGCGGAAGTTATCCGAGTTGGACTTCATGGTCAGACGATATACGCCGATGACGCATTTCTTCTCCTGGGTGCTGTCCCACTGGCTGTTGCTGCTGTAGTAGCCTGCCTTAGTAAGTACCTGGTCTGCAATGAAATCCTTTCTCGTGCTGTTCGAATCGACGATGGCCTGGATAAGGTTCTCAGGAACGTCATTGTAGTTGGCGAGAAGCTGCTTGGTGTCCTTTGGAAGGCAATATCCGCCGTAGCCGAATGAAGGGTTGTTATACTGGGAGCTGATTCGCGGATCCAGACAAACGCCATTTATAATAGACTGAGTGTCAAGACCTTTAATCTCAGCATAGGTATCGAGTTCATTGAAATAACTTACGCGGAGCGCCAGATAAGTGTTGGCGAAAAGCTTCACGGCCTCAGCCTCGGTGCTGCCCATGAACAGGACAGGAACCTCTTCTTTCAATGCTCCTTCGTGGATGAGACGGGCGAAGGTGTGCGCAGCCTCTTCGAGGAAAGCATTGCCCTGCTCGAAACCTACAATTATACGGCTCGGATAGAGGTTGTCATAGAGGGCCTTGGACTCTCGCAGGAACTCCGGTGCGAAAATGATGTTCGGAGTCACCACCTTCATCGTGCCGTCAGCCTGACGCTCACGATATGAGAATTTCTCCCTGACAGATGCCGTATAACCCACAGGAACAGTGGATTTGATGACCATAACTGCATCAGGATTAACCTTCAGCACCAGTTCAATGACTTCCTCCACATGTGATGTGTCGAAGAAGTTTTTCTTGCTGTCATAGTTGGTCGGTGCTGCGATTACCACGAAATCCGCATCCTTGTACGCTGACTCGCCGTCGAGCGTGGCCGTAAGGTCGAGCTGCTTGTTCTTCAGGTAATCCTCGATGTAGTCATCCTGGATAGGCGAAATTCTGTTGTTCAGTTTCTCCACTTTTTCAGGGATGACGTCCACTGCGGTCACATGATGCTTCTGAGAAAGAAGCGTAGCGATGCTGAGGCCTACATAACCTGTTCCGGCGACAGCCACTTTGATATCATTGAACTCTTTCATAATTTATATTGATTTATCTAAAACTTCATATTTTGAGTGACGGCTCTTGTACTCCGGCACGATTTCCTTCATGATGCGGACGATGACCATATCGTCGAAAGTACGCGATTCCTCGAGGAGTCTCTTCTCATTGGCACAAGCCGTATCATAATCATACTCACGGACTTTCGCCACCATGATCTTAGGATTGGTGGTAGGGATGGTCTCCTCCTTGTCGTTGAGCACCTCTTCAGAGAGTTTCTCGCCGTCACGAAGTCCCGTAAACTGGATTTCCACATTCTTCGCTCCTGAAAGGGCTATCATACGCTTGGCCAGATCGACGATCTTCACCGGCTTGCCCATATCGAAGACGAAGATCTCGCCGCCCTTGCCCATGGTCCCGGCCTCAAGCACGAGCTTGCAGGCTTCCGGAATCAGCATGAAGTAACGGATGATGTCCGGATGGGTGACGGTAATCGGTCCGCCGCTTCGGATCTGTTTCTTGAATATAGGAATCACGCTGCCGTTGGAGCCGAGAACGTTTCCGAATCTGGTAGTGACAAACTGTGTAACTCCCTGAACCTTACCGTCTTTGATAGCCTGGTTGAGACTCTGGCAGTATATCTCGCAGATACGCTTGCTGCAGCCCATGACATTGGTCGGATTCACCGCCTTGTCGGTAGAAATCATCACGAACTTCTTCGTTCCGTATTTGACGGCGAGGTCTGCAATCACGCGCGTACCGTATATATTGTTCTGCACGGCGATAGCCGGGTCGTCCTCCATCATCGGAACATGCTTGTAGGCAGCCGCGTGGAACACATATTCAGGCTTGTGCTCGGAGAAGATGCGCTCCATGTGCTCAGCATTGGTAATGCTGGTGACGATGGTCTCGTTCTGGATATGCGGGTAATGCTCCGACATCATCAGCCTGATATCGTGCATAGGAGTCTCCGCCTGGTCGATCAATGTCATCTCCGCCGGCGAGAATTTCGCGATTTGTCTCACCATCTCGGAACCGATGGAACCGGCAGCGCCAGTTATCAGGATCCGGCGTCCCTTCAGTAGTTTTCCGATGGCCTCCATATCGACCTCGATCTTGTCCCTCGGCAGGAGGTCGTCGATTGCTACCTCATGCAACTGATTATGTGTCAATGAAATGTCTTTTCCGCCCCATTCCTCTGCATTGGTCATCATAAGAATCTTGAGGCCTGCATTGAGGAAATCATCCACCATTTCCTGGTTCTGGCGGAACCTCTCGGTCTTGAGTGGCGAGACGAGCAGAGCCTTCACCCCTTCGTCACGCAGTTTCTCGGCGATTTTTGCCCCATTCTGATAGACAGGTTTGCCCATGATGTAGGCACCTTTCATCTCAGGTCCGTCAGATACGAAAGCATGGAGCGAATACTTCTTGTCCTTGATGGAGACAATGCTCTTGGCAATGCTGATTCCACCCGCCTTGGTTCCATAGATGGCCACAGGAAGTGCGCCGTCCAGATGGAAGGAGTCGAAAAGCCTCTTTACCAATATACGCTCCACCCACAGCAGCAATGTACTGAGAATGAAGACGGTAACTGCTGTATTCAACTTAGGGAAATAGAATATCGTCTGATTCGGGAATACTGCTCCGGTGACATATCCTATCAGATAGAATGCCACTGAACCGGTAAATGCAGCAGTCGCAACTCTCTGAAGGTCAATGAATGACGAGTACCTTACAATTCCTGAGTAGGTATGGAAGAGCTTGAACGATATCGCGAACGGGACCAGCGCCAGCAGATTTGCAGCCGTCATTGGCCAGAAATTCGTAGCGAAACCGTCCCCTCCCAGATCAAAATAGTATCCGACATAACCAGAGAAAGCCACAATGCAGCAATCAAGAATCAGCAGTCCCCAATATGGCAGCGCCTTTCCGGAGAAATACCAATTGGAGATTTTCTGTACAATATTCATATCAGTATTTAATTGGTTTTTAAATAGTTATAAATTCAGAGATCAATGGTTATCCAATAGTTCCATCATCTTGTCATAATCTTCCACCTTCTCGAAGGACTCCTTGTTCACGCCAGAAATGGCGATGGTCCTGTCTCCCACAGCCATGACAAGTTTCCTGTCCCTGTCAATGCGGATGACATAGCCTTCAAGGCCTTCAAACACACCTGATGTTATACGGAGAAGAGGATTGCCTTCGGCATATTCGGAAATCGGCTTTAGCATAAATCTGACTCTGTCAGGATCTATCTCGAGCACTCTCATGAACGCCTTCATCACGCTGTCGCGTATAACCGCCTCACGACCTGTGCCACAATCATTTACGAGATAAAGTGACTGGAAATTGTCCTGCAGGTACTTCTTCACTGCACGGACTTTCCCCTGGATGAACAGTATGCCGTTCACAGCCTTATGTGCAAAGACATGGAACACACCATCCTTCGCGAACCGTTCCATGATGGCCGGAAGCTTGGCATGATGCACATAGACATAGCACCAGTCTTTACACGAACTTACCTCCGGACGGACTGCTTTCCGCTCGGAAGAATTCTGCTCTGAAGCTATAGAAAACGCATCTGTACTATCCAGTTTCATCGACTGTTTTCTATTTTATGTCGTCACCTTTTCTAAAGGCAAAAGGACGGCTCTGGTCCGATGTTCTCTCACAAATCTCCATAATAACATCGTTATATTTCATTTATTGACTTCTGCCCCCGCACTTTGTCTGTCAAAAAATCTTTACAAAGTTAGTCAATAAAGACGTAACGAGCAACCGGTTTTCGCCAAATAACTGGTTCATATTCAGTTCATTTCACGCGCATTTACCCCCCCTTGTAATTTATTAAGAATAAAGGAGTTAGAAAAAACACTTTCCGCAGATCATGGCGACAGTTGAGTCAGATTTTCTTCAGACAGGCCACCAATGAATCGTTCCAATGTGGAATTTTCAGGCCGAAAACAGTCTTGACCAATGTCTTGTCCATCACAGAATAATGCGGCCTCGCCACCGGACTCGGGAACTCATCGCTATGGCAAGGGCATATTTCACAAGCACTTCCGTTCAGTTCGCAGATGCGTTTTGCGAAGTCATACCAGGAGCAGACCCCCTCATTGCTGTAGTGGTAGATTCCGCTCTTTCCTGTCTGTCCGCTCTCGATAATGTATGCCACGGCCGCAGCCAAATCGCCCGCATAAGTCGGCGTGCCCACCTGGTCGAAAACGACATTGACCCTATCCTTGGTGGCGAACAGCCCCAGCATCGTCTTCACGAAGTTCTTGCCCCACTCGGAATACAGCCACGATGTTCTGAATATCAAGTAATTGCATCCGGAGTCAATGATTGCCTGCTCACCTTTCAGCTTGGTTCCGCCATAGACACTTACAGGACAGGTAGGGTCAGTTTCACGGTACGGAACGCAAGCATTGCCGTCGAAAACATAGTCCGTAGATATATGGACCAATGTTCCTCCGCACTCTTTCATCACGGCCGCCATTCCGCCCACGGCCACGTGGTTCATCAGATCAGCGGTCTCCCTGTCGGACTCCGCCCTGTTCACGTCCGTATATGCAGCGCAGTTCACGATGAGGTCGATTCCATTGTCCTGCACCATCGCGCGTACTGCCTCAGTATCAGCGATATCCAAGTCCTGCCGCGTGGTGAAGAAATACCTGTGCGATGTACCTTCGACTGCGCGTATCATCTCACGTCCGAGCTGTCCGCCGGCCCCTGTAACCAATATGTTCATCTCTATCTTATTTTATTTTCAATATACTGTCTCTCAGCGAGTTTCATCTTCTTTGTCAATGCTGTCCCCCAATACTCCCGCGCTTTTTCCAGCTGCCCCATCGCACGAAAATAGTCACCCGCCGCATTGTAGCCGCCATAGTACAATGAGTCCAGGCCAATGATATATGTCAATGAATCTTCATCCATCTGTCTTCTCTCCCCTGCCGCCTCTCTGACTTTTGGAAGCAGTTCCTTGAATTCCAGCACTTTGCGATAATCTTCCGTTTCCACGAAAGGGTCCTGCGAGATGTCCTCTGAAGCGTTCCTGATTTCGCCTCTGAAATCGGAAGCGAAGACCTTGTCAATGTCATAGCAGACAAACCTGCCGCATTGCCACGGAGACGTGGACACCCATATCTTATGTTCAACCGGGCAGAACACTACCGAGTGCATCGCAAGCAACTGATTGATGGCCAGTTCATTGCAATATCCTATTTCTTCGCCGTCGAGTCCTTTCTTGTCGCGCAGTATCCGCACGGCTTTTTCCGGGGTCAATGTCCCTGCACTGTCCAGCAGTTGTTCCACTCTTCTGAATCGCCACATGCTGTCGGACATCTTGATATTGTCCTGATTTACAGGATTGTCCCTGAAGGTGGTGGACTGATAGTGGTTCGTGCAGATGATGTGATGTATGTCAGGATTGCCTGAAGCGGGGTCATAGACCGCCATCTCAGACGGGGTTTTCTCGATGATTGCCGCTCTGCCGTCTTTTGCGGAGCCTATCAATATGGATTCCGACACGAAAGTCTGTCGTGAGGCGGCGATACGTACAGCTTCGTCGATATCCGATGCGTACTGGAGTATCTCCTTGGTCAATATGGATATCGGGGTGGCCGACATCGACGGTGTCTCGAGTTTGGAGGCATTGATGGTGACGGTCAGCCCTTCCACGTTCATTCCGCTGAGGACTCCTGTCATTCCCGGCCAAGTGACTGACACATAAGCATATCCGGTGTCAGGCTTCTCAAACAATACAAGTTTGTTCCGAGCAAATTCCTCGCCCATATAAAAGTCGAAATTTCTCCCGATCAGGAGATTACCGTCTGCTGTACCCTCGCCCCACGATGCGAATGAGGTACATCCCACCAGCATATAGTCCTGCATGACATGACCAATGTCATGGGCAGAATGATACTGCATCTGGCGCTCGTAGGCATTGCCGAACTCCTCGAATTCATCAGTGCAGGCTGTGGACATCGCCTTGATTTCCTGACGGTATTCCAGTGGCACATTGGCCCCTAAACGCCTATTGAAAATGGTGATGAAGTAGTGCAGCAGCTTCCTGTAACTCCGGCTCGGAACTATCTCGAAAAGTTTGTCTGCGAAAGCTTTTTCCTGCTCGTAAAGCAGTTCCGGAGCGAGTTTTCCGATGGCTTCTCCACGTTCGAAGGCATTGCCGATGACTCTCATTTCCCAAAGTCCGGACTCGCTGAGTCTCAGGGCATTGACCTCCGCAGGATTGGCTGTGGGGGCTATGGCTCGGGGGCTGTCCGAGGTTTCAGTCTCTGAGTCGTCAGTTTTCGCCGCTGTATCGCGGAAAGTCGCAGGAGGGGCCCAGATGCGGAGGCTGTCACCGACTTGGACGGCCTGTGATTCGGATGGTGTAAACGCCGGCTCTGCAAGGTCAGCGCTTGAGTGAAGGCCGACGCAGACCAGAACCGCCACCAGCACCATCGCCAATATCACGGTCAGCGTCCACTTGAATATTTTCAGGACAATTTTCATTTCGGCTTCAATTATATATTATACCTACTCCAACCTCAAAATGTAAAATGTGTTGGATGTAATCTCGTCATTCGCTTTCACTTTCATCGAAAGCCCTGTCTTACGTGCGATTTCCTCCATCCTCGACTGGGATATGTAGCTCAGTTCTCCCTCTGTCCGATTAAATCTCAGAATTTTGGTGGAGAACACTTCGCTCAATGCCGTAATCTTCTGGCCTTCAGCATTTTCAGAATCAGAGTCACGCACCAGAATCAATCCGCCACTCTTAAGCTTGGACGCGCAGCGCTGTATAAGTTCCAACTGTTTTTCAGCGCTGAGATAATGCATCATGTCACTGATGATGAAGGCATCGCTTTCCGGCAATTCCGCCTTCGAGGCATCTTCGCATCTGAATGACAGGCCGCCCAGGCACTTGTTCAGCCAGCAATGCTGAGCCACCGTTATCTTCTCGTCGTCATAGTCGATTCCCAGAATCCTGCGCCCCGGCTTGTACATCGACAGCATGAAGTCCATCTGGCCCATTCCGCAGCCGATATCCGTAATCTGACCGGAATCAGGAAGCATGGAATCAAAGAAGGCATAGTTCTTCTCCATCTTCATTTTCACCCTCACATACCACTCGGTCACTGGACCTTTATATATATAGGCCGAGGCCAATGTCGCAGCGAAATACGGGTTATCCGGCCCGTCATACCTGTCGCAGAGTTTCGCGTAACTGTCCTTGACCAATGTCGCCACTCGCTTTGCCAAGTCGTGATAGTCAATGTTTTCCGTCTTCACAGGCTCGAGCACCTGCATCACGGACAGTCCACGCGTAATGGTAAAGCAATGATTTTTCGGCATTATCCGCCAGTTGCCGTAGAACACGACCGGAGTGACAGGGGCATTGACCTGAGAAGCGAGATAGAATGCGCCTTTGTGGAATCTCCTGATGGTTCCGTCAGTCGTGCGGGTGCCTTCAGGGAATATCACGAGGCTCCAGCCCTGTTCGATGTCTTTCTTGAGATTTGTCAATGAGCCTTCATATCCTTCGGAGCGGACGTAATATCCGAGGTATTCTGCTATAGGACCGAACAGAGGTGAGTTTTTCACCCAGTCGGCCACGAAGAATTTCACTTTAGGGAAGGCTGCCATCAGCAGGATGATGTCAAGCGACGACTGATGGTTCGCCACGATGATTCCGGGTTCTACTTCAGCGTGCCCATCATCTATCCGTACAGATTTTATGACCGGTGTCACCGCTACGAGCACTTTGCAGCCGACATAAAGCATCTTTGAGACCAATGCCTGCTTATGTATTCGTCTGATCGGCAGACACAGAAGCAACAAGGTAAGTACCAATATTATAAAGCACCCGAGCACGGTCGGCACATAGAACGCCAGGTTGCGGACTATCATTCCGAATGTATATGGAGGTCTCCCCTGCGATGTCGGACGTGTTACGAAAGCATTGAATATCAATGGTTCTGCGGTATAGGATATCAGCACCACCGCTACCATTCCGAGTATGGTGATGAGTGCAATGGAGTGCAGGGCCGGATGCTTGGCGAAAATGAGGGCGCCTATGCCGACTATCATCGTGAATGACGAGAAGAAAATGGCGGTTTTGTGCGAATTGAGCAGTTCGTGACCGGTCTTGTATTTGTGCAGCAGGCCTTCGAGAATGAAGATGCTGAAGTCGTCTCCCATACCGAAGATAAAGGTGGAGAGGATGATGTTCACGATATTGAACTGCACCCCGAGGATACCCATTATTCCGGTGATTATCAGCCATCCCACGGCCATCGGCAGGAAGCTGAGCAATGCGAGTTCTAGTCTGCCGTAGGAGAGCCAGAGCACGAAGAAGATGAGGCATGAGGAGATGAAGAGTATCAGGTAGAAGTCGTCGTTGATGCTCTTGGCTGCCTGGTTTGCGAAATAGGCCTGATCGAAGATGACAAGGTCTGCCCTGTCCGAGAATGTGCCGTAAACCTGGTCGATCAGGCTCTCGTCGAGGCCGACTCTTGTTATGAGCATTTTCAGGTCATCAGAGTTCCCGAGCCACGCTGACACAGCTTCCGGCATGCCTTCTCCGCTGAAATAATCTATTGTTTCACAATTATTTACGAGAGAAGTCAGTGCGGCATCGAACGAGTCTTCGCGAAATCCGTATTTGACGGCTGCTTCTGCAACTTCGCTTTTCAGCCTGGCCACACGTTCTTCTGTCCACCATGCCTGCCATTTCGCGAGATTTGCCTGTTGTTCTTCCTGACTTCGGACAAATGATCCTCCATCTGAATAGCTGACTATCAAGCCTTTGGCTTTCAGTGAATCGAGCTGGGCCAATGTCTTTTTCTGTGCGGCGAAGGCCTCCCCTGCCGTCTTTCCCACGCTCACGAACATCACGCTCTTTTCATTGACCTGAACTCCCTCGGCGACGCCGGCATCTGCATTGACCTCGGTCTTGCCGCTGAGAATCGTCTCCGCCTCTTTCAGTTTCGGCTCCCAGTAGGTCAGATCCATCATGTCGCTGTCGAAACCGACTTTGGTGGACATGTAGGTGCATACGACTGTCAATATAATCAGCGCACCGACAAGCCATTTGTTCTTGTGGAACGGATAGGAGCTGAATTTTTCAATGCCTCTGAGGATGCGTCCTTCCCGGAGGTCTGCCTGCGCCGTGAGGAACTGCGGAAGGAAAACAAGGCAGAAAATCATTGTCCCGAGCAATGTGAGGGATGCGAAAAGGCCGAAGTCCTGAAGCAGTTTGGAGGAGGTGAAAAGCAGTCCGGCGAAGGCGCCAATGGTGGTGACGCTTCCGATAATCATCGGGCTGCACAGTTCGTCAAGCAGCTGTTCGATGGTATGTACGTGATTCTGGTGCGCCAGAAGGTGTATCGAGTAGCTCAGCGCCACGCCCATTATCGCCGCTCCCGCTCCGACTGCGATGCCGGAAATGCTGCCCTGAATGAGCCAGGACAATGCCAAGGCGAACAATGCGCCGTACAACACCGGGCACAATATCAAGAACACGGAGCGTTTCCGCTTGAATACCGCGAGGATGAACAGGACTATGATTATGAGGGCTACTATCGACGTGGAATAGGTGTCGCGTTTTATTTGACGTGCGTTGTAAACGCTCATGACCGGGCCGCCGAAATAGTGGAGCGAAATGCTCGGGAATTCTTCGGCGAGGGTGTGCAAGGAAGCTTCAATCAGATCGACAAGGTCGTCGTTGTGGGCGGTCTCGCCTGACGGGAATGCGGGTTCGATAAAGGTCAGCATTGTCCTGCCGTCTGGGGTGAAGACGTGTCCTGAACGGACTTTGTATTCGGATACCGGGTTCAGTTCTGCGGTGCGTCCGAGTACGCTGCTTCCTATGGCCAACGGATCTGCGAGTATGTAGTCCTTCATCGCAAATCCGGCCGGGGATATCAGGTTCACATAGTCGTTCATTATGGCGGAATCGACTGCCGATGGACGGTCCAGTTCTTCCAGACGCCGGAAATCGCTGTCATCCATCAGGCACGGAAGATGGCCGAGGATGAAGTTCATCATTTCGCTTATATCGGCCTGTCCGACTTCGCACATATAATTATCTATCAGACACTTGTCCTCCGAATCGGAAAACAGTTCGCCGAGTCGCTCCGATGCTTCTGACAGCAGATTGTCGTCTTCCTGCTCAGGAGTGAACATCACGACTATCTTGTCGCTCACTTTCAGGTGAGAATAGACGTCCGCAAGATGCGATGAGTTTTTCGATGAGGGGAAAAACGAGGTGACGTTCTCTTCAAACTCGATTCGCGATGCCATAAGACACATTGACAACACGCTGAGTATCAGCGTTATCCAAAATACCGTCTTATGCGAGCGGAACCAGATATATAGTCGTGTGAAGATTTTAGACATTGGATGCAGGTTTATCAGGGGATTTCCGGAAAATGGCCAGCAGGGACATCGAGAGGCACCAGCTGAATGCCGACAGGAGCGCACCGAAGACAATGCTGCCTACTACATATTGCAGAAGCATTGATCCGATAGATGCGAGCGTTATGTTTTCCGGCGTCAGAAGGACCGGTTTGGCGAACAGGACGCATCCGACCCAGTATCCGGCAAATATGATGAACGGAATGAGCGGCGGAAGGCTTATGTTCGAGGCCACGAGCGTTATGACTTTGTTCAGTTTCAGCAGATGGGCCAATGCAAATGCGCATATCATCTGATACCCCCATATCGGGGCTACCCCCATAAATACGCCGAGCGCTATCGCTGACGCTATTCTCGCATTGCTCTCGGGCGAATGAATTATGTATCTGTCAATGAATGATTTACAATTCTTCCACGTTAGCTTCCTGAAGAAGTTCACGGGCCAACGCCAAAGCAGGCAATACAGTACGAGGATGGTATTCAGTATACTGATTTTCGTAAAGTCACGGAATGGCTTGAAGTGCGAGACGCGCTCTCCTTCAGGCGGATAATAGACGCGGATAGGGACATTGACGACATTGGTTCCTCTCCATGCGGAGAAGACGAGGATTTCGAGTTCGAATTCGTATCCGCCGGTAAGAAATCTCGAGCCCAATTCGATCTTGTCGAGCGGGTAGGCTCTGTAGCCGGACTGCGTGTCGTCGAGACGTATTCCTGTTTCGAGTTTGTACCAGAAATTGGAGAAACGGTTCGCGAATGTATTCTTGCCGGGCATTCCCTCGGCCCGCAGGTTCCGTGCCCCGACTATCAGTGTATCAGGCATTTTGCTTATAGATTCCGCGAAAATCGGGAGGTCTGAAGGATAATGCTGTCCGTCGGAGTCAATGCTGATGGCATACTTGAAGCCGTATCTTTTCGCATAGACCATCCCGCACAGAAGCGCCACGCCCTTGCCCTGGTTTTTCTCCTGGGTCAATGATTTTATGGCATCTCCGAATGACCGGATGATTTCCGGTGTGGTATCAGTGCTGCCGTCATCCACAACTATCACGTCTTCAGAGTATTGCAGGACTTCGGAGATGACGTGCGAGAGAGTTCCGGCGTTGTTGTAGGTCGGGATTATCACGCAGCAGCCGAGTTCTTTCAGGGCTCTGCGGCACTCTTGAGGAGATTTAGCCACAGCATTGTTCGCTTCCGGCGCGTAGTTATATATTTCGTTTTCTGGCATCGTGCGTTACATTGATAATGATTTTCTGAGTTTGGAAGCGAGGAATGCCGAGAAGGCATCTCTGCTCATGGCGTCTGCGACGTAGTTGGTGACGTAACTGTCTCTGGAGACTGTCATGTCGAACAATGTCATTCCGAAATATGTGGTTCCGACTACTCTCCACGAGCCTTCCGCAACAGGTTTGGCGAGCATTATTCCTGACAGCTGTCGTTTCCCTACGCCCAATGTAAATGTAAAGCTGCGCGGTTCGGCACTGCAGCTTTCGTCTGCATTAGTCTGGACGGCTGCAGACTCGAATGTCGCGGTCTGCTCCTGGACATTCTGGGCCTGTGGCAGTTCGGAAACGAGGAGTTTCGGAAAGCAGGAGGTCGTCAATGCGAGGCTAACGCATATTGAAGACAGTCTGAGGTATCGCCGCATTGAATTTCTTATCTGTAAAGTCATACATCGTATAGTCGGAAGCATTCTCGTACATGGTCAGCCGGTTCACGGACAAGTCCTTGCGGTTCAGCAGGATAACCATCTTGTCGATATATGCAAGGACTGTCTTCGATTTCGGGACGATGGTGAGTCTGTAATCGGCCACGGACTCTTCCACGTTCACGGTGAAATCCGTGCCAAGCTTGCTCAAGTCGCCTGTCATACAGGATGTTATGAGTGTACTCATCTGGTCCATCATGGGATTCCCTTTGGTGTCAATGACGGAGGCCTTGCCGGCGTTTACGGTCTTGATCTTATCGCCGTTGATGACGATTTCGTAGGCGACCGGTGTACGGTAGTCGAGGCAGATCTTGTCGGTCTTCTGCCAGTAGAACCGTCCTTCGGATTTCATTTCCCGACTGAATACGCTAAGGTACTTCGTCTGGACGAATTTCGCCTGAATCGTGGTCAATGCCGATGTCTTGGACGCCAGCTCTTTCCTGAACGCCGCCATGTCCGCAACTGCCTTATAGCCGGCCGCAGTCCCCTGCACCGACGCCATTCCGGACATTGTCCCGAACGTCGCCGCCGACGGGAACGCCGCCCCTGACAGCCAAAACTGCGCCGCCATCAACATTCCTATCCCCAATAATATGCTCAATCTTTTCATATCTTATTTCTATTCATCTGACAAATATAGTGAAATTGTCGCCGTAACAGCAGGAGCACCCGCGCTATTTAACAAGTCGTCATCAGACGACCGGCCGGGTCCGGGTATTTGCTTTTGCAAATACGTGGAGGACGTAAAGGCCGCACGGAGTGTCAGGGTTTGGGACAGAGTCCCAATAAAAAAAACAATGGGAGGGCGGCAAGTCCTCTCAAGCGCAACCGCCTGTCCTTACGCCACCATCACATTCAAACATCACTGAACTTCACTGCGGAAGCGTTTCATTATAGTGACGCGATACGGATGCCGCACAGCGAGATGAGCAGCATTTTGCGCCACCGCCTTCTTGCCCTCATCGACAGAATCAGGCGCATAGGAATTGCCCACAACACACTTTCCGGAAATCGCCTCAAACCACGTGCAGGCAGCAGTATAACGGCCATAATTCAGCTCCAGATGGTAACCGTCCCTGTTGAACTTGTCCCCCACATACGAAGTCCTCGCATTCTGAATCGCAGTACCGGACGGAACAAGCACATCGAAATCATTGTCCTTCAACGCCTTCCTGGCCGCAGACACAATCGCCTCATACATCGCCATCTGGCTGTTCCCGTATTTCGGGAAATCCATATGGTCAGAATCCGAAGCATAAGCCCACGTCTGATGCCACACAAGCTTGAAATCCTTCTTCGGCGCATTCTCACGCAGATACGAAATCAATGAAGGCAGATACGGATTGTAAGTTTCATACAGACCGGACTTGCCGCTCGCCTGCTGGAGACTGATATAATCCCACGGCTCATCCAAGACAGCATCGATCAGTCTGGTATTCGGAGTATTGGTCCGCTTCCCATCGACAATCTTCCGGTAAGCATACGCATCCTTGAGCGAAACAGAATTATTATAATGCCTCTCCAACGAGCAGCCACCTATATACATATTGCCGATTATCACCTTGATTCCGGCAGCATCGAACAGCTCGTAAAGATATTGTTCCACAGCATCCTGCGAAAAACTGTTCCCGATCGCCAGAATCCGGATGACGCCGTCTCCCTTCTTCGCCGCACCATTCTTTTCAATGCCGGCAGACTCCACCGGACCGGCAGCAAAGCCGCTGTAAGACAATGTCAATGTCAGGAGACCGACAAAGAGAATAGCACAAAGTTTCTTATATAAAGTATTCATAATCAATGATTTTTAAAGTTCACCCCGAGCCGTTACAGCCCACAATCTATCCGATAAAGTAGCGCATCAGCGAAGTAGGCGGAATCTGCTTGTCCGAAACATAGACGAAATAATGCAGGAACTTCTCAAGCCTGTGCGCCTCACTGTATTCAGGACAATTCTTAGGCACAGTAGCCAATATCCTCTCAGCATGGCTGCGGAGCACCGCAAACTCCACAAGGTAGGCAGAATTGAACAGCACATCAGCATCCTCCTGGTACGGATAGATCCACTTCACCTCGGCACGACGCACATTCGGCCAGTTGGAAATAGTCTCCTGGGCCGTGAACGCGCCCTTGTTGAAATCCCTCACAATACGCCTCAACAGACGGTTGTCACTTGTCGGAATACAGTTATGGTCATCCAGCGAAATGCTCGTGATGGTATTTATGAATATGCGGAACTTCTCGGAATCAGGGATATTGTCCAGCAGTTTAGGATTCAGCGCATGAAGCCCCTCGATCAGCAGGATGGAACCCTCCTCGAGAGCCAGCTTCTTCCCATTGTACTCCCGGATGCCGGTAACGAAGTTATACTCAGGCACTTCCACGGTCTCACCGGAAATAAGCTTCAGCACATCCTTCTGCAACGCGGCATGGTCCACAGTATCGAAATTGTCGAAATCATAACTGCCGTCCGGAAGTTTAGGCGTATCCAGTCTGTTCACAAAATAATCATCAGTAGAGAAAGACACCGGATGGAGACCGCAAGCCTTCAGCTGTACACTCAGACGCTTGCAGAACGTGCTCTTGCCGCTGCTGGTCGGGCCGGTAATCAGGACAATGCGCACCTTCTGCGGAGATTTGTACCTGCTGAATATCTCCTCCGCAATCTGGACAATCTTCTTTTCCTGCAGCGCCTCGGCCACCTGGATCAAGTCAGTTGCCTTGCCGTCGATACAGGCCTGGTTCACGTCACCGACATTGTCCAGTCCCATTATGCGGTTCCAGCGGATAGTCTCCGCGAACACGTCGAAAGTCTTGGGCTGTTCAATGAACGGAGCCAACTGCTCGGGCTTATGCCTGTCCGGAACTCTCAGTATCGCACCGTCACGATAAGGGGTCAGGTCCCAGACCTTGAGATAGCCGGCATCAGGAACCAGCACATCATAATAATAGTCGGCCGTGTCGCCCAATGTATAATAGCTGATATATACCTCGCCGCAAGACTCCAGCAGCTTCACCTTGTCCATGTGTCCCAGTTTCCTGAACACGTCTATCGCCTCCTCTATCTGCACCTCATGCCTGTGGAACGGCGTTTTCTCCTCCACGACTTCAGTCATACGCTGCTTTACTCGGGCCACGTCAAGTGCGGACAGCGGATTCCCGTCAGCCTTGTCGATGCTTACGAAGAAGCCCTTGGATATCGGCCTTCTCATCACCACCTTGCAATCCGGGAAAACGTCCTGCGCCGCCTTGTAGAGCAGGAAGCAGAGTGAACGGCTATAGACATTCCTTCCGCTGTACGAGCGATAGTCCAGGAATTCCACATCGCGGTTGTTATAGACCCGGAATTTCAGTCCCTGTGCGACATTATTGACCTTCGCCGCAATGATTTCATAAGGGCGTTCGAACTCGAAACTGTTTATCATTTCGAGCAGCATCGTACCCTCAGGAAACTCCTGAAAAGTACCGGTATTCTTGCAGAAAACTCTCAGCATATGGGAAATCGTTTTTCAAATCGTACAAAAATAGAAAAATTATGGTAACTTTACGAAAAATTAACGGCCAAATGAGCACAATTCACGTTATAGACCACCCGATGATTCAGCACAAGCTGACAATCATGAGGAAAAAGGAAACCGGTTCCAAGGATTTCCGCGAATTACTTAAAGAAATTTCACTTCTGATGGGCTACGAGGTCACCCGCGACCTTCCGCTGGCTGATGTCGAAATCGAAACCCCTATCTGCAAGATGACGGCGAAGAAGGTTTCAGGAAGAAAACTTGCCATCGTACCTATTCTGCGTGCAGGTATCGGCATGGTGGACGGACTCCAGACATTGGTACCTGTGGCAAAAGTCGGTCACATCGGCCTCTACCGCGACGAGAAGACTCACAAGCCGGTAGTTTATTACTGCAAGCTTCCTGAGGATATAAACAAGCGCCTGGTAATCGTTACCGACCCTATGCTCGCGACAGGAGGAAGTTCCTGCGACGCATTGACGATGCTGAAGGAACGCGGATGTACCAATATCCGCCTCATGTGCCTTGTAGCAGCTCCTGAGGGAATCGCGCAGGTACAGAAGGAGCATCCGGACGTAGATATATATGTAGCGTCCGTAGATGACCACCTGAATCAGGACGCATATATCGTTCCTGGCTTGGGAGACGCTGGAGACAGGATCTTCGGCACCAAGTAAGCGACACAAGCAACATGAAATTGCGGCATTTTCCACCAACCGGAGAATGCCGCAATTCCTTTTATTTCGCAATGCTATTTCAGCACACCGAGTTCCTTGCCGACCTTGATGAATGCGTCAATGCACTTGTCGAGATGCTCCTTCTTGTGAGCCGCAGAAAGCTGCACGCGGATACGGGCCTGGTCCTTAGGCACTACCGGATAGTAGAAGCCGGTAACATAGATGCCTTCTTCCTGCATCTTGGCCGCGAACACCTGTGAAAGACGCGCATCGTAAAGCATCACTGCGCAGATGGCACTCTGAGTCGGCTTGATGTCGAAACCTGCAGCCATCATCCTGTCTCTGAAGTAGTTCACATTCTCCACGAGACGGTCATGCAGCTCGTTGCTTTCCTTCAGGATGCGGAAAACCTCCAGGCTTGCGCCGATAATGCAAGGAGCCAATGAATTGGAGAAAAGATAAGGACGGCTTCTCTGCCTGAGAAGGTCAATGATTTCCTTTCTTCCTGTGGTGAATCCTCCCATAGCTCCGCCGAAAGCCTTGCCGAGAGTACCGGTATAGATATCGACCCTGCCATAGGTGTCAGTGAGTTCGCTTACGCCGTGACCGGTAGCGCCTACCACACCTGCTGAATGAGACTCGTCCACCATCACGAGGGCATCGTATTTCTCCGCCAGCTCGCAGATCTTGTCCACCGGAGCCACGTTTCCGTCCATGGAGAACACTCCGTCAGTGGCAATAATCCTGAACCTCTGAGCCTGAGCCTCCTGCAGACAACGCTCGAGATCGGCCATATCAGCATTGGCATAACGGTATCTCTTCGCCTTGCAGAGCCTTACGCCGTCGATGATGGACGCATGGTTCAATGTATCGGAAATGATGGCATCTTCCTCAGTCAGAAGCGGTTCGAATACGCCTCCGTTGGCATCGAAGCAAGCGGCATAGAGGATGGTGTCTTCAGTATGGAAATACTCGCTGATCGCCTTTTCCAGCTGCTTGTGGATGTCCTGTGTTCCGCAGATGAAACGTACTGAGGCCATACCGAAACCGCGTTTCTCCATCATTGCCGCGGAAGCTTTGACAAGTCTCGGGTCATTTGCCAGTCCGAGATAGTTGTTGGCACAGAAGTTAAGCACTTCTTTTCCAGCGACATCGATAACTGCTGACTGTGAACTCTCTATCAGGCGTTCTTCCTTATAGAGTCCCGCCTCGCGAATCTCAGTGAGAGTCTTGCTGAGATGCTCTTTCATTTTTCCGTACATTATAAAGTCTGTTTTGTGTAAAGTCTTTTTGTCTTGGCAAATTACGGATTAAAATTGGATTTTCCATATAGGAATGATGAAAAAAACTGCTTACTTTTGTGAGTAACTCTTTTAAAGGGTTACATTAAAGAGTCACATAAGTCACATAAGATTGGTTAACAGGGGAAAGCAGCATTTCCCAAGAAAATGTATCACATCAAAAATGAAAAAAATTCTCATCATCGGAGCTACAGGACAGATAGGTTCTGAACTGTCAATGGAATTGCGCAGCCGTTATGGCAATGACAATGTTGTAGTCGGTTATATTCACGGCAGCGAGCCGAAAGGAATTCTGAAAGAATCCGGTCCCTGTGAGGTGGCGGATGTCACTGACGGGGAAATGATTGCCTCCGTGGTGGAGAAATATCATATTGACACGATATACAATCTTGCGGCACTGCTTTCAGTGGTAGCCGAGTCCAAACCCAAGCTCGCGTGGAAAATCGGCATTGACGGCCTGTGGAACGTGCTGGAAGTGGCCAGAGAAAAAGGATGCGCCGTATTCACGCCGAGTTCCATCGGCTCCTTCGGCCCGACCACCCCGCACGTGGGGACTCCTCAGGACACCATCCAGAGGCCCAGGACAATGTACGGAGTTTCAAAGGTTACGACCGAGCTCCTGAGCGACTATTATTTCCTCAAATATGGCGTGGACACACGTGCAGTGAGATTTCCGGGCCTGATTTCCAATGTCACGCTCCCGGGAGGCGGCACCACGGACTACGCTGTGGACATCTATTATTCTGCAGTCAAAGGTGAGAAGTTCATCTGCCCGCTGAAAGCGGGTACGTTTATGGACATGATGTACATGCCGGATGCGCTGAACGCCGCCATCAGTCTTATGGAAGCAGATCCTTCAAGGCTCATCCACAGGAACGCATTCAACATCGCGTCCATGAGTTTCGCTCCTGAAAACATATACGAAGCCATCCGCAAGGAAATACCTTCTTTCGAGATGGAATATGCCCCGGACCCGCTCAAGCAGAGCATTGCAGACAGCTGGCCGGACAGCATGGACGACAGTTGCGCCCGTGCGGAATGGGACTGGAAACCGGAATATGATCTGGAGTCGATGACCAGGGACATGATTTCCAAACTCAAGGTGAAACTCTCCCTGTAACTGCTTCCGCAATCAACTCGAAAACGATGCTTGACAAAGACTTTTTCAATGGACGCATCATCATTCTCGATGGCGCTATGGGTACGATGCTTCAGCGATACGGACTTGCTGAAGAAGATTTCCATACAGATATCATTGACAGTCAAGCAGTCAGAGAGCTCAAGGGAAACAATGAATGCCTGAATCTCTCGCACCCTGAGATAATCAGGGAGATTCACCTCGAATACATAAAGGCCGGGGCGGACATCATCGAGAGCAATACTTTCAGTGCCAACAAGATATCCCAGAAGGAATACGGAACCGAGGCTTTGGCCTACAAAATGGCCTTTGAAGGAGCACGCATTGCAAGACAAGCTGCCGATTCGGTAACGGAAAGACGTATCCTTGTGGCGGGCAGCGTGGGTCCCACATCCAAATCCCTCAGCCTTGCTCCGGACATCAACCGCCCGGAAGTCAGGCCGTACAGTTTCAGGGACATGGTCTCGGCATACGACGAACAGATACGCGGACTGGTCGATGGCGGAGCGGACCTGATATTGATAGAGACTTGTTTCGACGCGCTTAATACGAAGGCCGCGCTCTACGCACTGGAAAACATCACCGGAAACGGCAGCAGTTTCCCTGCGATAGTCTCAGTTTCTGTCAATGACAAGAGCGGAAGGACATTGACCGGACAGACCGTCAAGGCATTCTACACATCGGTCAGCCACTACCCTCTCACGGCATTCGGACTCAACTGTTCACTCGGAGCCGAGGACCTCACGCCCCTCGTGGAAGAAGTGGCAGGTTTCGCCGGATGTCCCGTCATCTGCTATCCTAACGCAGGTCTGCCGAATGAGATGGGCGGTTACGATGAGACGCCTCAGCAGATGGGCAGCGCCGTCAGGGCAATGGCCGAAAAAGGAATTGTCAATATAGTTGGCGGATGCTGCGGCACTTCGCCTGAGCATATAGCTGCGATTGCCGAGGCTGTAAAGGACATCAGGCCAAGAAGCCTCGCGAATGATACCGAAAGGGATGGCAAAATCCTGACAGTGAGCGGATTGGAGGCAGTCAGCATTTACCTGAAGAACAGCAATTTCATGAATATCGGAGAACGCACGAACGTGGCGGGTTCGAGAAAATTCGCAAGGCTGATAGCAGCCGGCGACTATGAGGCCGGTCTTCAGATTGCAGCAGAGCAGATAGAGAACGGCGCAGCCATCATTGACATAAACATGGACGACGCGATGCTGGACAGCCGCGCCTGCATGGAGAAATTCGTGAGATACATTTCCAACGACCCTGCTGTGGCGAAGGCGGCGCTGATGATCGATTCTTCGCATTGGGACACCATCGTCGCGGGTCTGGAAAACGCTCAGGGCAAATGCATTGTGAACTCCATAAGCCTGAAGGAGGGCGAGGAGGCATTCCTGAAAAAGGCAGAAGAAATACACAAACTCGGGGCTGCAATGGTGGTGATGGCCTTCGACGAACAAGGGCAGGCCACCACATTTGACAGGAAAACAGAAATCTGCCGGAGGGCTTACGGGCTGTTCACGGAAAGACTGGATATCCCGCCACGGGATATTATTTTCGATGTCAATGTCCTTTCGGTCGGAACCGGCATTGCCGAACACGCGCGCTACGGAATCGACTTCATCGAGGCGGTGAGATGGATCAAGGCGAATCTGCCGGGTGCATATACTTCGGGCGGCATCTCCAACCTGTCGTTCGCATTCAGGGGAAACAATCCGGTTCGCGAGGCCATGCACTCGATTTTCCTCTACCATGCCGTAAATGCCGGACTGGATATGGGTATCGTGAATCCGGGTATGCTGCAGGTATATGACGACATTGAACCGGACCTGAAACAGAAGGCGGAAGATGTCATTCTGGACAGGGATCCTGATGCCACTGAGAGACTGATAGGCAAGGCTCAGGAGATAATGGCGGCCAAAGAGGCTGCTGCTCAAGGGATTGGCCCGAACGCCGCACAGCCGGGGACTGAGAAAGCCGCCACACCTGAGGAACGGATAAAGGAGGCTTTGGTCAAAGGCAGGAATACCGGGCTTGAGGAAGACGTTCTCGACTGCTACCGCAGATACGGAACTGCCGTAAAGGTGATTGAAGGACCTCTGATGGATGGGATGGAGCGTGTCGGCGAGCTGTTCGGAGCCGGAAAGATGTTCCTGCCGCAGGTGGTGAAATCAGCCAAGATCATGAAGGACGCGGTGGCAGTGCTGGAGCCTTATATGAGCGGCGACAGTGACTCAGGCTCGGGCAGGCCGGTAATCATCAATGCCACTGTCAAGGGTGATGTACACGATATCGGAAAGAACATCACGGGCATAGTATTGGGCTGCAACGGGTTCAATGTCATTGACTTGGGTGTGATGGTGGAGAAGGAGAAGATATTGGACGAGGCGGTAAGGCATCACGCTTCCATCATCGGGGCCAGCGGACTTATCACGCCTTCGCTTTTCCAGATGGAGGAGCTCTGCCGTGAAATGACCAGAAGAGGACTGGACATTCCGCTGTTCATAGGCGGCGCCACGACCTCTGCGCTTCATACTGCCGTAAAACTCGCTCCGCTCTACTCTCACGTGTTCTATGCGCAGGATGCTTCCACATCGGCGGTCATGGCCAAGA
>UMGH01036606.1_pt1 | contig 33209 bp, 27 predicted proteins | sample 1965231 | NCBI WGS metagenome assembly UMGH01 (sample SAMEA4836068, study PRJEB28245) | human gut metagenome | biome: gut microbiome; material: fecal sample | place: Denmark | collected 2008 | reverse complement strand
GATTAAGAGTCAGTTGCTCTACCAACTGAGCTAAGAGTGCAAGTGTTATTTCCGTTTTGCGAGTGCAAAAGTACAAACTTCTATGGTTCTGACCAAACAAAATTGTGAGTTTTTTGAAAAAAGTTTATCTTTAGTTGCAATTTCGTAGCATGGATTTTGCTTTGAACGGTTGATAATCAGAAAAAAAGAATGCTTGAGAGATAAATATATAAATATTTACCTTTCAAGCATTCTTAGAACTTTATTAGCGGTATTTATTCGCTTTTGCGTTTATTTGCCAAACAACTTAAAGATGTCGGCACCTTGATAATAGTGCTTTAGGATATCATTGTAAGCATAGCCTTTGTCTGCCATTACGGCTGCACCAATTTGGCAAAGTCCAACACCATGTCCCCAACCTGCACCTATAAGTGTAAATGATTGGGGAATGTGAGTTTGTGCATCTACCTCGTTGCGCTCAACAATGAAAGCAGAACTGTAAAGATGACTATCAGATAGCAATCGGCGGATTTCTAATTCTTTGCCTACAATGAGTTCGCCTTCGGTTCCAACAATGCGCAAGCGAATAAGTCGTCCACTGGCACCGCGTTCTACGGGTTGCAAATCTATAATGTCTCCCAACTTTTGTTCGGTGCGTTCTTCAACCAGTTGGCGCACTTTTTCTTGCGTAAGCTCTACACGCCAACGGTAAAAGTCGGGCGTTTCTTGGTCGTATGAGTTGAGCACTTGGGCTAACAACGCCTTGTTGGTGGTGTTGCAAAATGCTTTAGGTGTAGTGCGAATCCAACGCGCAGCTTCGGCTTCGTTTGTTAAATCGGGCAGAGGCTCGTTATTGTCAGCATCGCAACGCACGGGTTGCAGATAGGCAAAATCTTCGTTACCCCAACAGCTGCTATAACGTTCACTAATGCCACCGCAACTTTTTGAAAAGCGTGTGTCGCACAATTTGCCATCGTACATCAAAACTTCGCCTGCGGTTGAGACCACTGCTTCATGAACTTGTGGCAATGTGGCACGTGTAATACCTTGGTAACGTTGGCAATGGTCATCGGCACATACATCGTAGAGGGTGTGGTCTGAACGGTCGTGCCAACGTACGGATTCGCCTGGTCGATGTACGAAGTTGAAGAAATCGCCTGGGCGACCTTCACCTTGTAAACGGTTTAGCATTTGGCTATATACCCAACTGCGTGATACTACAGCATGTGTCTTGAGCAATCCAAGCGATGAATTTGCATTCATCTCAGATGAAATGACGCTTTCTAAATATTCCTCAACGGGTAGTTCGTTGATTACAACGAGTTTTTCTTCGTCAACAATTAAACGCAAGCGACCTTTAAAGGTTTGATCTTCTTGGCGTTGCCAATGAAAACCTATGCCAATGGTTACGTTTTGCAATGTAAATGAACAGGTGTTTTCGTCTTCGGGAATAAAGGTAAGTTCGCTATAGATATTGCCATTCCATGCGATGCCGCCTTCGGTGCAACAAGCTTCTTGCTGGTTGGTAACAGTTTCACCTTTAGCAGTAAATGTACCATTGAGTTTGAAACTTACTTTCTCGGTATGCATAATGCCTACACAGATGTCGCGGTCTTGCAATGATTTGAGTAATGCATTCTCATTCTTTACGCTTTCTCCATCGGTTGGTTTATGGGTGTTGTGCGTATGGGTACGACTATGTAACTTGCGTGCAATGGCAGACATCTCATTTTCGTTGATGGTTACTTCGCGCAAGATGTTGGCTGCGGTGTGAGGGGTAAGACGTTTATAGTCGGTTTCTCTGGGGGTAATAATGAGTCCACCCATGTCGATAGCGCCAGGGCTAATCAATAGTTGATTTTTGCCTTCAGCGTTGTAACAATCAGGACGATGTTTTTTGCGAACAAAGATTACCGACACAATGTGGTCGGGGGCAGAAGGTCCACCTTCTTGTCGCCATGAAAGGATATTGATGTCAGGCTCAGGCTGTTTGTCTGCAATAGGCAATACTTCCATCAACTTGTTAAAGAGAATAGGGGATTGCTTGCAGGCTGGACCTTGAATAACAAATGCGGGACAGGCATATCCGCGGAGCATAAAAATGCCTCCCGTTTTGGGGTCGTAACCTTGTTCTTCAAGATCTGCCTCCTCATCTTTGGTTGAGGGATAGATGCGTTGTAAACGGTTTTCGTAATATTTCCAATCTTTTTCAATGGGAACAAATCCGCGTTGTCCTGCTTGCAAGTGTGCGTGGTCGGGAGCTGAGGCACCACATCGAGCCCCATTGTAAAATACAAACATGCCTGGAAGTTGCCAAGCTATGCTATCCATGATGGGAGCAAAGTGTGAAAAGCGTTGTGCTGTGTGACGACGTGTGGGCAAGGTGAGGTGTTTGGGCAGAATGGGGAAGGGGTTGACCAATAGCTGAATCTTACCCATTACGGGTAATTGCTGTTGACTGGCAGGACGATGGTTGTCGCAAAGAAAGCATGGACGTTTTTTAAGTGTAGCTTTATCAACCTTTGCACCCGTGCTCACAATGCGCGAGGGATTGAATTGTACGCGAAGTTCCATGTCTTCGAGTGGCAGTTCGCGCGTCATTACTTGGGTTTGTAATGCCTCAAAACGTTCGCGTGCTTCTTGCCATGTTTCAAGTTGGTTGCTAATAAAAGCGTCTACTTCGGTTTGATTAAGTGGATGATTCCAGTGGGCAATCATGGCACGGCGTGCATGGAGTTCGAGCGTACGTATAAGGTCTTTGTAAAGATTGTTTTTGTTTTGCTTTTCAATGCTAAGTGCAGCATCAGAGTTTCCGTCCCAACGACGACAAAGATAGAGTTCGTCGAAGATGCGAGCAATGCGGAAATGGCGTGAAAAGACTAAGCCTAAGGCATAGTCTTCGCCATAGCTTGTGTTGGGAAAACCTATTGTGCGTAAAATGTCTGTGCGGAAGGCACGTGGGGCACCTAACCCATTGATGCGCAAGGCATTGTTGCGTCCGTTGGCGGTAGTCCATTCTGCATGGTCGATAAGTCCAGGAGGTAATGTCTCTAAGTCGAAGTTTACCATGCGGTAGCTACCAATTACCATGGCAGCGTGCTGCTGACGGAAGGCATCGACAATGCGTTGCAGGGTTTGGGGTGAAGAATAAAGGTCGTCTGAGTCGAGTTGCACAGCATAGCGTCCGCATTGCGCTGAACGAATGGCAACATCCCAACACCCCCCAATGCCTAAGTCGGTGCGTGAGGGTTGAATGAGTACTACGCGCTCATCGTTGCTAAACGCTTGTACAGCCTCAGCGGTGCCATCGGTTGAATGGTTGTCTACAATAATAACATTGAATTTGAACTTAGCTTCTTGTTCAAGAACACTGCCAATGGCATCTTTAATGGTGCGCACACGGTTGCGAACGGGAATGATAACGCTTGCTTCAACGGGATAATCCTCTTTGTTATCGGGTAATTCATCGTATTCATCGGGAGCTAACCAAGCGCCTATACGTTTTAAGTGTTCGGTGCAGGCACGTTCCATTTCAATTTGTACTTCGCGATTGTTGGGATTTACGTAGTCAAATTGCTTTTGTCCTGAAGCACGCAGGTCTGTTTCTTGTTCAGTGTAGAGTGGTTCGCGCAAATGTGCAATATGTCCGTTCGCGCTGGTGTAAAGGCGCAAGGCATAAAGGGCTGCGTGTGTAAACCGACCGCAGCATTCGCTCTTGGCAAAATCCTTTAATCCCTGTGTGCGGAAAAGTAGCAATGAACCAAAGTCAAAATCATCGCGTAGTGCACCTTCTTGATAATCGATGGTGGGGTGTTGTCCTTTATCATCATATCGGTCGGTGTAGAGCATCAAGGCATTTGTTTGTCTGTCAGCATCGTTAGCCACTTGAATCATACGTTCAAGTGCGCGATATCCTAATGACAAACTATGTCCTGATAAATAAAAGAATGTGTAGGGAGCCGATGCCTTTTGTGCGATTTGTCGGATGCACTTAGAACTTTGTGGGGCATCGGTTAAAATGATAGAACATTTCTCGCTAACGTGTTTTTCAGCTTCGGCAGCATGTGCTTCGGAGGTGAGCAGAAAAACATGATTGATGCTTTCTGTCGTTTTGAGCGAGGTAATAACTCCCTCATTTTGTGGCGTGTAGAGTAATATAAAGTCCAACTGTGGTTTCATGAGCAGATGTTGAGTTATGTAATATGCTGCAAACTTACATAAAAAATCTGTGATTTTGCAGAAAGTATTTGGCTTATTCTTGTCTTTATAATGGATGTTTTTATACTAAGGCTATTCTATAAAGGCTATTCTAATTTTACAGCTCATTCGTATAGACTCCTTTATATATAGGTGTGGTTGTAAGTAGGTATCCAAAATTATTTTCACATTGAAAGCACGTTCTCGAGTGCATTTGGTTCCCTCTTTCTCAGTCACATAGTCTGCAATGCTCCTTCATCCGATGAAAATATCTTAAAAATAATATTGAGCACCTATTTACAATAGTATTTATCTATGGTAACATATATAAATTCATTTGTATGTCTATAATAAAAGCCATACCTTTGCATCAGAAATTTTAAAAAACATACACGCTATGATGGAAAGTAGAAAACAACAAGCTGAAGCCAAAAAGGCTAATGGTACGCATAATTGCACACAGGCTGTGTGCTGCACCTATTACGACTATACGGGGCTGGACGAAGAAACCATTATGCACGTGGGTAACTGTTTTGCTGCTGGCATGGGAAATATGCAGGGCACTTGTGGTGCTTTGGTTGGTGCAGGCATTGTTTATGGACTTGCAGTGAAGGATCGTGCAAAGGCAATGAAGGGTATGCGACAGATGATGGATAAGTTTGAGCAACGTAATGGAGCTACCCAGTGCAAACTATTGAAGGGCGTTGGAACTGGAAAAGTGTTGCGCGAATGTAGTGCTTGTGTGGCAGATGCTGCAGAGTTTTTGGAAGATTTACTTAAAAAAGAAGGTAGGTGATAGATATGGCTACAAAATATAAGGCTCAGAGTGAAAAAGACCGTTGTGTGGCTTGTGGCGTATGCGTAAAGGTTTGTCCGCGCGATGCTGTTAGCATTTATAAGGGTAGTTACTCTGTTGTTGACGAAGAAAACTGCATTGGCTGTGGCATTTGCGAAAAGAATTGTCCTGCGGGCGTCATACATAAAGTGTTGAGGCAACCTGCCGAAGTGTAGTATTCATTTTCTAAAACAAATAAATATGGCAAAGCAAAAGAATAAGCGTTGGAGTGATTACCTGTGGATTGTTTCGGCTACCTATTTTACACTTGGGTTCTTTAATATTATATTTGCTTGGTTGGGTGTAATTTGTTTTTTGATACCCCTCCTTATAGCTGTGTTTGGCGGTAGCAAGGCTTATTGCAATAATTATTGTGGTCGTGGACAGTTGTTTCTGCAAATCGGCAATACCTTGGATTGGTCGCGCAAGAAGGTTGCTCCACGTTGGCTTTCTGCCAAATGGTTCAGAAACGCGTTCTTGATTTTCTTTTTGTTCTTTTTTATTCAAATGATTATCTTGACCGTTCATGTAGCAATGGGTGCAGAATCTCTGCGCGAGACCATTCATTTGCTATGGACTTTCAACGTGCCTTGGCATTGGGCTTATCCCACGGTAGTGGAGCCTTGGGTTGCGCAATTTGCTTTTGGACTTTATGGTATAATGCTTACCTCTCTTGTTGTGGGGGTAGTGCTTACTATTATATATCGTCCGCGCACTTGGTGCGTGTTCTGCCCTATGGGTAATATGACACAAATGATTTGTAAACTTAAAAACTAAAAAAACATGGAAAAATTTAATGAAGTTATTAGTGGTAATCAACTGACTTTGGTGGATTTCTTTGCTACTTGGTGTGCTCCCTGTAAGGCTATGCATCCTGTATTGGAACAACTTAAGGCTGACTTGGGTGAACAAATTCGCATTATAAAGATTGATGTGGATAAAAACCAAGCTATATCTAATGCGTATGGCATTCAGTCAATTCCGACACTAATGCTGTTTAGAAACGGTGAAATGTTGTGGCGTCAAAGTGGTGCTATGCGTTTGCCCGATTTAAAAAGGATTATTGAGGGAGTATAAGTAGGTGTTCAAAATTATTTTATACAATCAATGAATCTGCAGCAACTAAAGTATATTGTTGCCATCGACCGCTTTCGCAATTTTGCGAAAGCGGCTGATGCATGTAATATATCGCAACCTACATTAAGCGCGATGCTTGTGAAACTGGAGGAAGAATTGGATGTGCGTATTTTTGAACGTACGAACAAACAGGTAAAACCAACTTCCATGGGCGAGCAAATTGTGCTTCAAGCACAGAAGACATTGATGGAGGTAGAAAAAATTACAGAAATAGTAAGCGAGGGTAAGGGAGCCATAAATGGGGTATTAGCCTTGTCTGTGGGACCTACGATTGCTCCTTATTTATTGCCCAAATTCATTAGATATTATCGCGAAGCCTATGCGAATGTTTCGCTGACTATCAGTGAACTTAAAGCTGATTTTATGCTTGAGTCATTGCTCCGTGGTGAATTGGATGCTGGGATTGCTATTTCGGGAAATGTGCGACAAGGTGTATTGGAAATTCCACTTTACACAGAACGCTTTTATGTATACCTGTCTGAGACTTGTTGGCGCAAGTTGCCTGTTTTTAAACCTGAGAATTTGGAAAACGAAAATATGTGGGTGATGAAAGAGGCCCAATGTTTGCGCGATAGTGCATTCTCGTTTTGTAAAGCGCGAAGCAAGGGACAGCACATTTATGAAGCAGGTAGCATTGAAACGCTTATTCGCATTGTTGATGAAAATGGTGGATATACCATTATTCCCGAAATGCATTTACCCTTCTTAACTGAAAAACAAAAAGAAAATGTTCGAAAAATTGAGGGAGATTACCTTTCACAACGTCGCATCTCACTCTATATAAAGAATGATTACGTTCGTGAACGTATGCTGAATTCGATAGTTGATACACTGAAAACGTTTATGCCTCAAGGAATGCTTTCGGAGGGTATAGTGAAGTATGGCATTAAACTTTCGTGAGTCTCAATTCGTAAAATTGGTTCTTTAAAAAGGTTTTTAGGGCGTGTTTGTAACTTTTTGACAAACTACCCACTAATGGGTATTGTTCAGAAATAAAGAACATTGTAACTTTGCATGCTAATAAAAAAAGTAGTAAAGGCGCGTAATAAGGCGACCTAAAAACAAAGAAAAATGAAACTTTCAGAATTGCATACTGGTGAGCGTGGCGTTATTGTTAAGGTATATGGCCACGGTGGCTTTCGCAAACGCATTGTAGAGATGGGTTTTGTGAAAGGTAAAGCGGTAAAAGTTATTTTAAACGCTCCGTTGCGCGATCCTATAGAATATGAAATTATGGGATATAAGATATCCCTACGTCGCGAAGAAGCTAATTTGGTTGAGGTTATTAGTGAAACTGAAGCTGAAAATGATGTGCGACTTCATCCTGATGAAGATTTGAAGGGTTTGAAGCCTGGAAAAGATGAGGACGAAGAATTAGCAATGCAATTGGAGCAGCGTATGGCACGTATGGCTGCCGACAAACGTCGTGTTATCAATGTGGCGTTGGTTGGTAATCCTAATTGTGGTAAGACGTCTTTGTTTAATGTAGCCTCAGGCGGACACGAACATGTGGGCAATTATAGCGGTGTGACGGTTGATGCCAAAGAAGGCTTTATGGATTTGAAGGTGAAGGTTCGTCGCAATGATTTGGGCGAAGTGGAAGTCCTTCATGAAGATGCTTCGGCTTGTGTAGGTGCCTGTGCTGGCTGTGCTACAAGTGGAGTATGCACACCAAAGGTCAATGATTATGAGGAACGCAGCTATCGTTTTCGTTTGGTTGACCTTCCTGGCACTTATTCACTCTCGGCATATTCGCCCGAAGAACTTTATGTGCGCCGTCATCTTATTGATGAAACCCCTGATGTGGTAATCAATGTGGTGGATAGTTCGAACTTGGAACGTAATCTTTATCTTACAACCCAACTTATTGATATGCACCAACGCATGGTTATTGCGCTGAATATGTATGATGAATTGCAGCGTAATGGTGATAAACTCGATTATAAGCAGTTGGGAACCTTGTTGGGTGTGCCTATGGTGCCTACTATTTCAAGAACCGGTGTGGGGATTCGCCATTTGTTTGAAATGGTTATCGCTGTGTATGAAAATCAAAGCGATTTTTCTCTTGAACGTCATATCCATGTGAATCATGGTGCAGAGTTGGAACATAGCATTGACCGCATAAAACATGTTTTTCAAAAGAATCAAGAAATTCGCTCAAAATATTCAACACGTTATCTTGCTATTAAATTTCTTGAAGGTGATACCGAATCGCAAAAGTTGGTAGAAACGCTTCCGCAACACGATGAATTGGTAGCAGTGCGTTATGAAGAAACAAAACGTATAAAGGAAGAGTTACACGATTCGCCTGATAATGCAATTACTGATGCCAAGTATGGTTTTATTCAGGGAGCACTGAAGGAGACTTATCAACCGCATGTGGCACGTCAAGGGCGTACGCTAACCGAAAAAATAGATAGTGTTGTTACGAATCGTTACTTGGGCTTCCCCTTGTTCTTCGTAGTGCTGTTTTTGATATTTTACATCACTTTCCAAGTTGGTGCGTATCCTATGGATTGGATTGATTGGTTGGTGGCAAAAATCTCAGAATTCGTTAATTATGCCATGCCAGATGGTATGCTTAAGGATATGATTGTGGATGGCGCTATTAGTGGTGTAGGTGCAGTGATTGTGTTCTTGCCCAATATCATGATATTGTATCTGTTTATTTCAATATTGGAGGATTCGGGTTATATGGCTCGTGCTGCCTTTATTATGGATAAATTGATGCACAAGATGGGACTTCATGGGAAATCATTTATTCCGATGGTAATGGGTTTTGGTTGTAATGTGCCAGCTATTATGGCAACGCGAACCATTGAAAATCCTAAGAGTCGTCTCATCACGATGCTTATTACTCCTTTTATGTCGTGCTCAGCGCGTATTCCTATTTATGTTGTGTTGGTGGGTGCTTTCTTCCCACAACAAGGAGCCTGGGTTATGCTTGGTCTTTACGCTTTAGGTATTTTGGCTGCTATTGCTATGGCGCGATTGTTTAGTCGCTTTTTGATGCGTGGCGAAGATTTGCCTTTTGTAATGGAGTTGCCTCCTTATCGTATGCCTACAGCTAAATCGGTTTGCATTCATACTTGGGAAAAGGGACGTCAATATTTGCAGAAGATGGGTGGAATTATTTTGGTGTTCTCACTTGTAATTTGGGCATTGAATTATTTTCCTCACCACGATGCAGCTGCAGAAGTAGAAAGTCCTGTTGCTACAGCAATGGTGCAGCAGACTGAGCGCGAACATGTGCAAAACGTTGAGGCTGATAATCATCAAGGTCAAGACGTTCAAGAAGAACCTTCTTATTTGCAACGTATCGGTCACTTTATAGCTCCTGTTATGTCGCCCATGCACTTTGATTGGAAGATGAGTGTGGGTATTCTTTCAGGGGTTGGTGCCAAGGAATTGGTTGTAAGTACGTTAGCAGTGATGTATGCAGGTGAGGATGTTAATGCTGATGAGGCTTCTGCCGATACGCATCTGTCGCAAGCCCTACGTGCCAATATGACGCATGCTTCGGCATTGGCTTATTTGGTGTTTATTCTCTTCTACTTTCCTTGTATTGCAACGATTGTCGCTATCAAGAACGAAAGTGGAGGTTGGAAATGGGCGGTATTTACAGCAGTTTATACAACGGCTTTCGCTTATTTGATGTCTTTGTTTACGTATTGGATAGCAAGTCAGTTCTATTTTTGATAGTTTGATAATTTAGTATAGATAAAAAAGTAAAAGCCTTTGATAAACAATGAGAAATAATTGTTTGTTAAAGGCTTTTTTAATGTGTTATAGAAGTCTTGGTGAATTGTATATTCATAAAAATGTAATAGAATTTTAATAATTTGCTTTGAACTTAACTAATCAAATGCTAATTTTGCAGCAGTAATTTAGAACCCACGTAATATGGATTTTTTCTATCTTGGAATACTCATATTCCTTTTTGTGTTAGCTACGTTCGACTTGTCTGTCGGTGTGGCTAACGATGCTGTAAATTTTTTAAGTCCGGCAGTTGGTGCTAAAGCTGCCAAGTTTCGTACTATCTTAATTGTTGCTGCTGTGGGCATCTTTGTCGGTGCTAGTACATCAAGTGGCATGATGGATATTGCACGTCATGGTGTGCTTAATCCACATTATTACACATTAAGTGATGTGATGTGTATATTCTTAGGCGTGGCTGCTACAGATGTTATTCTACTTGACATCTTTAATACCTTGGGTATGCCTACTTCAACCACCGTATCGATGGTGTTTGGTTTGTTAGGTGGTAGCACGGCTTTGGCTTTTTCAAAAATTCTTAGTGGTGGCTTAACTTATGCTCAACTTATCAATACTGATAAGGCTTTGAGTGTGATTATAGGTATATTCCTTTCAGTAGCCATTGCTTTTGTATTTGGTTTAGTTGTGATGTGGATAGCACGTGTGGTTTTCACATTCCATTATAAAAAGCATTTGCGTTATAGCATTGCCATCTTTGGTGGCTTGAGTGTTACTTCTATTTTCTATTTCTTATTGGTAAGTGGCTTGCGCACAAGTCCTGTGTTGGCAGCTATTGGTTGGACTCCCGATTGGATTGACCATAACCGTTTGAATATTCTGCTTATCAGTTTTTGTTCGTTTACAGTGCTGATGGAGATTCTCCATTTGCTCAAGGTTAATATCTTTAGAATTGTTGTGCTCTTTGGTACTTTCGCATTGGCTATGGCTTTTGCAGGTAATGACCTTGTGAACTTTATTGGTACGCCTTTGGCTGGCTTGGAGTCTTTCCTTGACTTTACGGCAAATGGTGGTTCTCATACTCCCGATACATATATAGTAAGTGTTTTGGCAGGCGAGAGTCATCTTCCTTTCAAACATCTATTCTTGATTGCTGCTGGTGTGATTATGACCGTTGCTATCAGCACATCGAAAAAGGCACATAAAGTGGTTGAAACTACTGTAAATCTATCGCGCCAGGATGAAAGTGAAGAGGTTTTCTCTTCATCGCGTTTGGCTCGTAGAACAGTACGTGCTGTTTTGAATACAACAAATGCCATTTCGGGTCACGTTCCAGCTTGTGTAACAAATTGGATCAATACTCGCTTTGATCGTGAAGGAACAGAATTAGAGGAAGGTGCAGCCTTCGACCAAGTGCGTGCTGCAGTAAATTTGGTTTTGGCTGGTTTGCTTATTGTGGTAGGTACTACGTTACAATTACCCCTTTCAACTACATACGTTGCATTTATGGTAGCTATGGGTTCTTCATTGGCTGATAGAGCTTGGGGACGCGAAACTGCTGTTTACCGCATCACGGGTGTAATTACTGTAATTGGTGGTTGGTTTATTACTGCAGGTGCTGCCTTTATCGTTAGTTTCCTTATTGCTACATTTAACCATTGGGGTGGTTTTATTGCCATGATAATGGTAATGGGTATAGTTGCATTCGTTGTAATTAGCAATAACCGCAGATTTAAGCAGAAGAGTGAGCAAGATTCGGTCGACTTGGTTTTCCGTCAACTTGTACGTTGTCACGACAAGGCTGAAACTTGGCAGTTGCTTTTGAAGCACGTGCGTGGCACACAAGATGATGTGTTTAACTTTACTCGTAAAACCTTCCGCAATATTACCCAAGGCTTGATGCACGAGAATATTCGTCAGTTGCGCACGGCCTCTCATGACATTGAAAGCGAAAAGAATATTTGGAAACGCTATCGTCGCAAGGAAATTATTGGTATGCGTAAGGTTGACTATCTTGTGGCTGTTGAAAAGAATACTTGGTTCCACTTGGGTTGTAACAATGCTACGCAGATTATATATGGTTTGAAGCGTATGCTTGAACCATGTGTGGAACATGTAGACAATAATTTTAATCCGCTTCCACAAAACTATATCGACGAATTTATTCCTGTGTGCAATGACGTTGATAAATTCCTGGAGGGTGCGCAGCGCATGATTACTTCGGGTAATTTTGAGGGTGCTGATGAATTGTTGGTTCAAGGTAATGCTGTGAAGAGTCGTATTTCGCAGATACGTCATTCACAACAAGATCGCATCCAGCGTGAGGATTCAAATATTAAGGTGGCGTTGCTTTACCTTTCTACACTTCAGGAAACACAAGAACTTATGTCGGCTGCTCGACACATCCTTCGCGCAATGAAACGCTTTCAAACTCAGTAAGAGAATGGTAAAACATATAACATAAGAATATGCGAATGTAAGTATGTACGAATATTGTACGTATCTTGCATTCGCATATTTAATATTTCTATATTTGGTTATGAAACAGTTTGAACTACAATCTAAGTATAAGCCCACGGGCGACCAGCCTGAGGCGATTAAGGAGTTGACAGCAGGTGTGCAAAATGGTGTCCCTGCTCAAGTGTTGTTAGGAGTGACAGGTTCAGGAAAAACTTTTACCATTGCCAATGTTATTAAAAACATCAATAAGCCTACGCTTGTATTGAGTCATAATAAAACTTTAGCAGCTCAGTTATATTCAGAGTTTAAAGGCTTTTTTCCTAATAATGCTGTAGAATATTACGTTTCGTATTACGACTATTACCAACCCGAGGCATACATCGCTTCGACCGACACGTACATAGAGAAGGACTTGGCTATTAACGAGGATATTGATAAACTCCGATTGGCTGCAACTTCGGCTCTTTTGTCAGGACGTAATGACGTAGTGGTAGTCTCGTCTGTTTCGTGTATCTATGGTATGGGAAATCCTGCTGCATTTTATGAGAATGTGGTGGAGCTAAAAGTTGGACGTACACTTTCTATCAATGCTTTGCTTAATCAACTGGTGTCAAGTTTATATTCGCGCAATGATGTGGCACCTAAAGCTGGTAATTTCCGTGTTAAGGGAGACACGGTAGATATATATTTGGCTTATGCTGACGAACTTATTCGTGTTTGCTTCTGGGGCGACGAAATCGACAGTATTGAGGAGGTTGATGTGATTTCGGGTAGTCGCCTAAATACTTACGATGAATATAAAGTGTATCCTGCTAATTTGTTTCTTACTTCAAAAGAAACGCAGGAATTGGCTATTCGCAAAATACAAGATGACTTGGTAGAACAGGTGGCTTATTTTGAGGAATGTGGTAAAACGCTTGAGGCAAAACGTTTAAAGGAACGTGTAGAATATGATATCGAAATGATTCGCGAACTTGGACATTGTGCGGGTATTGAAAACTACTCACGTTACTTTGACGGACGCGAAGCTGGAACTCGTCCTTTCTGTCTTTTAGACTTCTTCCCAGATGATTTTTTAATTGTGATAGACGAAAGTCACGTAACTGTTCCACAACTTAGAGCAATGTATGGCGGTGACCGCTCGCGTAAAGAATCTTTGGTGAATTACGGTTTCCGTTTGCCTGCAGCAATGGATAATCGTCCACTTAAGTTTGAGGAATTCCATGAGTTGGCAAAACAGGTTATTTACATTAGTGCGACTCCTGCTGATTATGAATTAGCTGAAAGCGAGGGGGTTGTGGTTGATCAAGTAATTCGTCCGACTGGTTTGTTAGATCCTCCAATCGAAGTGCGTGATACGGATTATCCTGTCGATGACTTAATGGAAGAAATACGTAAAGCTAAAGAAAATAATGAGCGCGTATTGGTAACTACATTAACTAAGCGAATGGCAGAGGAACTTTCTGAATTTTTGCTTAAGAACAATATCAGTACAGCTTATATTCATAGCGATGTAGACACTCTTGAGCGTGTGCAAATTATGGAAGATTTGCGTCGAGGTGTTTATAATGTGCTTGTGGGTGTAAACTTGTTGCGTGAAGGTCTGGACTTGCCTGAGGTAGCTTTAGTTGCTATTTTAGATGCGGATAAAGAAGGATTTTTGCGTAATGCGCGTTCATTAACTCAGACTGCGGGGCGTGCTGCGCGTAATGTTAATGGGCGTGTCATTATGTACGCTAAGGAAATTACTTTATCCATGCAGCAAACCATTGATGAGACGAATCGTCGTCGTGCCAAACAAATGGCTTATAATAAAGCGCATCATTTAAAACCAACTCCTATCTTTAAACCTATTGAGAGCAATGAGTTAGTTGAAATGCAGCGTAACAGAAAGAATGCAGAGAAGGATTTGACTACAGGTGGTTCAACAAATTTCTCGCGTTCTTATGTTGTAGAGGATGCACCATTGCAGCAAGCTGCTGAGGGAAATGTTACTTATGGAACATCAAGCACTGAAAACAAAGAAAGCAAGGAACAAAAGAAGGAACGTTTGCAAAAGGCTATGAAAAAAGCTGCAGCAGCCTTCGACTTTATTACAGCAGCCCAACTTCGTGATGAGTTGTTGGCGTTGGATAAGGAGTGAGTCAAAGTCCTAAAATTTCAGTTTATGCCATTAACACCTGAACAAATAGCTAAGATCTTGCAAAAAGAAGCAAGCTTGCCAGTCGCTCTTAAGCGTGACAATCACACGAACTATCGCGAGGGCTATTTCTTTGTTACGCTCAGAATTCATGATAATGCTCCTATATTAAGCACCATTATAGGAAATTTTGACGCTCTTGATGATAGTTCTGATGCTCCTTGTTGCAAATATATAGAACTCGGAAAAAAGGTTTTGGAGGTATGGAGAAGTGTTTCTACTTATCATCCCTGTGTGAATTTATTGGGCGTAGAAGTTATGCCCGATCATTTGCACGCATTGCTTTGGTTAAAACCTGGAAATAAAAAACTTTTGGGGCATTTAGTTGGCGGTCTTATGGGGGCATGCACACATGCTTATTGGGATATATTAGGTATTGATTGGCGCAATGATTATTGGGCAAAAGAAGTGAAGAAACGGAGGATCCAACAAATAACTGCGGGTTTGAAGGGCGCGGCCGCGCCTGATAGAGACCGTGATTACACCTATTCTCTTCGCGGTCCTGCTCTTTTTTCCCGTGGTTACAATGATGTGGAGGCGCTTACAGAAAAAGAGATTGCTGTGAAACTGCAATATCTACATGACCAAGCTCGTAAATATCTGATAAAGCGTGCAATGCGTGATTGTTTCCGTGTAGTGCGTGGTAGTACTGCTCGTGGTTGGACTCTCGAATCCTTGCGTCAAGCCTTGTTGCACGACCGCTATTTAGCCCAACATCCGCAACAATTGGATGCAACGCTTAGTACACTCATGTTGCGTATCCCTTTGCATCCACAAAATGGTAAACCTACTCTTGCTTACACGGGAAACAAGACTTTAATGGAAGCATCTTGCAAGTTGTCGTTGATATGTCATCGTGCTGAAGCCTTCCGTTTTGCTGAGCAACAAGCAGCTGTAATGAAAGCAGCACGCGAAGGAGCTGTTATCGTTTCTGCTTTTATCAGTCCTAAGGAACGTGAGATTATGAAGCAATTGCTTATAGAACAACTACCTATTATAGAAGTCGTTGATAATGGTTTTTCCGATCGTTATAAACCTATAGGTGCAGCCTTCTATGCTTGTGGACATAGTCGTTTGGCGCAGATTTCACCTTGGATTTTTGAATATCACAAGAAAGATGTCAAGTTGAAACGTGAGATGTGTATGGTCATGAACCAACTGGTACGTGTTATCACTGCAGTGGAGGATGGATGGTGGAAGAAGGCTTAGTTGTATGGATATAATATAAACTAAAGAACAACCGCATAACTATTGATTATTAAATAGCTATGCGGTTGTTCTTGTTGTGTGGTTTTGCTGATTTTAGTTTTTCAAGCAAATGCCAGTTAGAATGCGTCCTGAGTTAATACCTAATCTTCTTGCAGAGAAGAAAGTGTCGTGATGTTGGAAGGTGCAAATGCCTGATATCCGAATGTTTTCAAGTGCTACCCCAGCTTCTTCCAATAAAAAAACATTTGCAGCCCAAAGGTCAATGTGTGGTTTGTTAGGATAACTGCGAGAAATGATATTGCTTGGGAAATGTGCTTGTATAAATTCAGTAGCAACTTCTTCGCCAACTTCAAAAGCATCCAAAGATATGCTTGGACCTATTAAAGCTTTACAGTCGTTTGCTTTAGTGCCAAAAGCATTTGCCATTTTTTCTAAGCAAACTTGTGAAATGCGCTGTACAGTGCCACGCCATCCGGCATGAATAGCTGCAATAGCATGATGCTTTTCATCGTAAAGTAATATGGGAACACAGTCCGCAGTCGAAATACTGATGCATTGATGGGGTAGGGTGGTGATTAGTGCATCAATCTCTTGGAGACATTGCGTTTGTTCCTCCTCCTCTTTATTCAAAAAGGCTTCATCTATTTCAAGAACATTTGCTGTATGTGTTTGCCTCGGTAGCCATAGGCAATTCTCGTTCACACCTAACTCGTTGCAAAGCCATGCTTTGTTTTTTGCCACACGTTGTGGATTATCGCCACAATAATAGGTAACATTGAAAGCTGCATAATTCCCCATAGCTTTTATTTCCTCAACAGATATCGGTTGTGGAGAAATGCGAGTAGTTGAAAACGCAGTAACGTCAGCACCGAGATTGTACTTTAATAAAGTATCCATATATCTCTTTTGAAGTCTTTAATCTTCCAAATCTTCGATGTCGTAGATGTCGTCGTCAAACGTGTCGTCGTCATCTTCTTCAATGCCTGTTGTGTCAAAGTCAGCCTGCCAATCCGCAAAGTCAGAAGCCAAGACGTTAACCTCTCTGTCGCGGTGAACAATTGAACCGCCTTCGCTAACCGACTGCAATTTGTTGCTTTCGCTGTTCAACTCCTCCCAAAGAATATCCTTTAGTTTGTCAAGACCAAAACCAGTGACAGCCGAAATGTATACTACAGGAAGATCATCGGGTAATTCGCTACGCAACATTTCCATTAACTCATCGTCCAATAAGTCACATTTTGTAACAGCCAGTACACGATGCTTGTCGAGCATACCAGGATTAAACTTCGACAATTCGCCCAAAAGAATTTGATATTCCTTTGCAATGTTATCAGTGTCTCCTGGTACCATAAATAACAAGAGAGAGTTACGTTCAATATGGCGCAAGAAGCGTAAGCCTAAGCCACGTCCTTCGCTTGCTCCCTCAATAATACCAGGGATATCAGCCATAACGAATGATTTGTTATCGCGATAAGCCACTACACCTAAACTGGGCTCCATGGTAGTAAAAGGGTAGTTCGCAATTTTGGGACGAGCAGATGATAAGGCTGAAACGAGAGTAGATTTACCCGCATTGGGGAAACCTACCAAACCCACATCTGCCAACAGTTTCAATTCTAAAATAACCATCATCTCCTGCATAGGTTCGCCAGGCTGGGCATATCGGGGAGCTTGGTTCGTAGAAGTTCTGAATTGCCAGTTACCTAAACCGCCACGACCACCTTTAAGCAACATAACAACTTGTCCGTCTTCTGTTACATCGCAAATATATTTACCAGTTTCGGCATCATAGGCTACAGTGCCAGGAGGAACGTCTATGTAACGATCTTCACCGTCAGAACCATGTGAGCAGCATTTCGAACCATTGCCACCATTACCTGCAAACACGTGGCGATCATAACGCAAGTGAAGTAACGTCCAATAGTTATGGTTGGCGCGTAGATAAATGTTTCCACCGCGACCGCCGTCACCTCCGTCAGGTCCACCGTTGGGTTGATACTTGGCTCTGTGAAGGTGCATAGAGCCTCTGCCACCCTTACCTGAGCGGCAATAAATCTTTACGTAGTCTACAAAATTTGATTCGGCCATAGTTCTTTATATATGTGCAGATGTGGGAAATATGCAGATGAGTTATATAATGATAGTAATGTGCAAATGTGAAGATGCGCAATCCGTTATTAAGCAATAATTAAATTTTACATCTTCACATTTGCACATTCGTACAGTCGCAAAAAAGCGTTTTTAGCTTTTTAGAGGCTGTCAATTACAGCGCAGAGAGCTGCGTTGATTTCTTCGAGTGAGCCATAACCCTTTACAGCATGACGCTTGCCTTCCTTCTCATACCATTCGATAAGGGGAGCAGTTTGTCCATTGTAAACGTCAAGGCGCTTTTTAATGGTTTCGGCATTATCATCGGCGCGACCTGAAGTTTTGCCGCGGTTGATAAGGCGCTCCATCAACATATCCTCGGGAACGTCTAATTCGAGCATACCAGCAACTTCAGTGTTGCGTTCTGCCAACATCGTCTTCAAAGCTTCAGCTTGAGGAATGGTGCGGGGAAAACCATCAAAGATAACACCTTCGCAAGGGCAAAGGGCATCGTATGTTGCAGCGAGGATATCAATCATCAATGAGTCGGGGATGAGTTGACCATTGTCAATGAAACCTTTAGCTGTATTGCCAAGTTCAGTACCATTCTTAATCTCAGCGCGGAGCACGTCGCCTGTTGAGATGTGCTTAAATCCGTACTTCTTTACGAGCAAATCGCTCTGTGTGCCCTTACCAGAACCAGGAGCACCAAAGATAACGATATTCTTCATTTTTTTTGTGTGAATGAAAATATAAATTGTTTAGTTAAGATATAGTCTTAAATATGTATAGTGAGATGTGCAACGCACATGTTTTATTCGGTTACAGTGTAGATGCTAGGCAAATTACGTCCTTCGCCATCATAGTCAAGACCATAACCTACAATAAAGTCATTAGGAATTTCAAAACAGCAATAAGGAATGTCTAACTCAACCTTCAAGTTACCAGGTTTAACAAGCAGTGCAGCAATTTTAATGTCAGCAGGTTGCTTTTCTTTAAGCAATTCAAGCAAATGCACCATTGTCAAGCCCGAGTCGATAATATCTTCTACAATAACCACCGTGCGGTCTTTGATATCTTCCTTCAAACCAATGAGCTGCTTAACAGCACCAGTAGATGAAGTTCCTTCATACGAAGCCATTCTGACAAACGAAATTTCGCAAGGAGTTTCAATGCCACGCAGCAAGTCAGCAGCAAAGACAAAAGAACCGTTTAGCACAGCCAAGAATAAGGGACGCTTTCCCTCTAAATCATGACTAATCTGTGCAGCCACTTCAGCCACACGCGCTTTTATTTTTTCTTCAGGAATAGAAACTGCGAACTCACGGTCGCGAACCTTAATATTTTCCATCGAGATGATTCTTATTGGGGTTTTAAGGTGTCGACAAAATAGGGGATAGGGTTTGGTAAATGCGTTTGTCCTAAACCTAAATCATCAACACGTGATACATTTGAGTGCAAATGTACGATTTTTTTCGTACTTTTGCGTCAAAAATAGAAACATATAAATGATTTATCCTGAAAATTTTGAGCAGAAAATAGGATTTACCGAAATAAGGACACTCTTAAAGGGACGTTGCTTGTCATCATTAGGTACTGAATGGATTGACAAGCAAGTGCATTTTATGAGTAATCCGCAAGATATAGAACAATCCCTTGAAGAGGCGCGACAATTCAAATTGTTTATGGAGCAAACCGACGAAGAAACAGAGTCGGAATTTTTTGATGTACGTGAACCTCTGTTACGTGTTCGTCCTGAACGTACTTATCTCGAAGAGCAAGATCTTTTTAATTTAAAGCGTTCAATGGTTTCGGTGCTATCGTATGTAAAATTCTTTACACAGACCACAGACCAGGATGAAGACATTGTCAGTCAAGATGAGACAGAGCCTGATGTTGCCCCCAATTTTGTTTATCCTGCTTTGGGCGCAATGGCTGCCGAAGTAATGGTATTCCCTCACATCGTAAGTCGCATAGATTCTATTCTCAATAAGTATGGAAAGGTAAAAGACACGGCATCAACCGAACTCTTATCTCTACGTCATCAAATTGAAGTAACTACACGCGGCATATCTCATAGTCTTCGTTCTATCATAACAGAAGCGCAGACCTCAGGATATATTGACCGCGATGTTACCCCCACGTTACGCGATGGACGTCTTGTTATTCCTGTGGCTCCTGCTGTAAAGCGTAAAATAAAAGGTATTGTTCACGATGAAAGCGCAACAGGTAAAACCGTATTCATTGAGCCTGCTGCTATTGTGGATGCTAATAATAAAATTCGTTCGCTTAAAGCAGCCGAACGTCGTGAGGTAATGCGTATTTTGCAAGAACTAACCGCTGAAATACGTCCGCATATACCATCGTTATTAAATTCATTGCAATTTTTGGCACACGTAGATTATTTGCGTGCTGTGATGCAATTTGCCAATACGTTTAATGCAATTACACCGCAAATAACACGTCGCCCTAACATACATTGGGTTGAAGCTCGTCATCCACTTTTGCAAAAGAACCTTGCTAAGCATGGTGCTCAGATAGTACCTCTCAACATTTCTTTACGTCAGCAGCAACACATCTTGCTTATTTCTGGACCTAATGCTGGAGGTAAGTCAGTTTGCTTAAAAACGGCAGCCCTTTTGCAATATATGTTGCAGTGTGGTCTACCCGTTCCTGTTGACGAGAGTTCGCATCCAGGTGTTTTTTCAGATATAATGATAGACATTGGTGATGAGCAAAGCATAGAAAACGACCTCTCCACTTATTCCTCACATTTGGTAAACATGAATCAGATGATGAAGCAAGCCAACCCCAATAGCTTGTTGCTCATCGATGAATTCGGTACGGGAACAGAACCGCAAATTGGTGGTGCTTTGGCACAAGCCATACTGAGGCGCTTTGTAAAGAGCCAAACCTATGGCATTATCACAACTCACTACCAAAACCTTAAGCACTTTGCTTCGCGTACACCTTCAATCGTAAATGGTGCAATGCTATATGATAGCGCACAACTCCGTCCGCTCTTTGTGTTGCAAATAGGAAATCCCGGTAGTTCGTTCGCCATCGAAATAGCTCGGAAGATAGGTCTTCCAGCTGATGTCATAAACTATGCTGCGCAATTAGTGGGCAAAGATTATGTAATGAGTGATAAGTATGTGCAAGACATTGTGCGCGACAAAGCCGTTTGGGAAACCAAGCGTCAAAATGTACACCAACGTGAAGCACAGCTTGAAAATACCATAGCGCAATACGAACAAAAGTTGCAAGCCTTGCAGCAAGAGCGTACCGAAATCCTTGCAGATGCCAAAAATCAGGCACAACAGCTTTTCGACCAAGCCAATGCACGCATTGAAAATACCATTCGTAGCATTAAGCAAGCTCAAGCCGAGAAAGAGAAAACCAAAACCGTTCGTAGCGAATTGGCTGCCTTTAAGGACGAAATTCAAAATAATAATGACGAGCAAGACAGTTTAGCACGTAAAATTGCAAAAATACAACGTCGTCAGCAGCGCAAGGCTGAGGGGGGAGGCAATGCTCGTACTCGTAATGCTGCCAACGAAGCTTCAGTAGCTGCTAAGCTCCGTGCTTCGAGTGGACGTGATAATGTAAGTAGTAATGCAATAAGTGCAACGAATCAACAACCCATTACCGAAGGATGTTACGTACGCATTGCAGGGCAATCGGCTATAGGTCGTGTAGAGAGCATTAGTGGTAAAAATGCCAAAGTACTTTTTGGGGTAATGCACACACAAATACCACTTAGTAAACTCAAAGTGTCGCAACCGCCCAAACCTAATGCTGAAAATCCGTTGGGGCCTGCAGCAACCTTTATTAGTAAGGAAACACGCGATGCGATGAGCGAAAAGCGTTTGCACTTTAAACCGCAAATAGATATTCGCGGAATGCGTGTAGATGAGGCATTAACCGCTGTTACCTATTTTATTGACGAAGCTTTGCAATTTCAAGAAAGTCCTGTGCGTATTTTGCACGGAACAGGTACAGGCGCCCTTCGTCAGTTAGTTCGCACTTATCTTAACACCGTGCCAGGTATTCACAATTTCCACGATGAGCATCCTCAATTTGGTGGCTCAGGTATAACGGTTGTTGAATTATAGAATCTTCTTTAAAGTAAGTAAGACGTTTCCTTAGAGACCTATTATAATAGTGTATAGAATGAGATGCAGTTCTGAACAGAAATGTTTAGAACTGCATTTTTTAGTTACGCTATTACTAATAAAATGCACCTAATTTCGTTTAATAGCCATTTTTTGAAAAAATTATATTGTAATATTTCACTTTGCAATAGAAAAATGTACTTTTCGAACGATTTTCTAAAAAGTAACTACTCAAAAAGCATTGTGATATAAAAAATGTGTGTATATTTGCAGCGTGATAACAAAATCACAAGCGCAAAGACATTTGTCAAGAACGTAAACTAGTACAAAAACTAAATGTAAAGGGTTATGTGTGGCATAGTATCTATTTTCAACATTCAGAGTCAGACACCTGAATTACGAAAGAAAGCTCTTGAAATGAGCAAAAAGATTCGCCATCGTGGACCAGATTGGAGTGGAATATATGATCCGAGTGGACGTGCCGTAGCTGGTGTTCACGAAGATGCGTATGATAAAGCTGATACAAAAGCTTTGTAATAACCAAGAGACTTGACTAAACTATATAATGTTATTTTGGTTGATCTGTCCGTCACACACACCAACGGGTGAACGTGTGACGGATTTTTTGTAAAATATCAAGAAGATTTGATACTTTTTTTAGGCTAAGCGATTGTATATTTCATACCTTTGCACCTATATAATATAAATGTGTGTGATTATAGCATCGCATAAAAGTAACTAAAAAACAGCAATATGAAAAAGTCCGTGATGATGATGGCTATCGCAGCGATGGCATTAACAGTGGCTTGCACAGGCAAGAAGACCACTGATAACGTAGACAACCAAGATTCAACAAGTTTAGTAGACAGTAGTGCCGCAATTGCTCCTATTGATTTAACTACCATTGCAGGAACCTATGAGGGAACATTGCCAGCAGCAGATGGTCCAGGCATAAAGACCATTGTAACTCTTAATGCAGACAGTACATATCAAATTACACAAGATTATTTGGGTCGTAAAAAAGATGTACTCGATGCAGCCAGTGGTGTTTTCAAAGTGCTTGAAGGCAAAGTGTTGATGCTTGTTCGTCCTTCGAGTGGTGAACACACCTTTTATAAAGTAAAGGATGATAACAACATCGTGTTGACCGATTCATTAGGCAATGAGCCTGAAGGGGAAACTGCAAAGTTCTATGTATTGACTAAGAAGAAATAAAGTTCAAAATATAAATCCGCGGATAGTTTATAAAAGCTATCCGCGGATTTATATATATATATCTACATTTACTTATTTATCCATTCATCGACGCCATGAATTCCTCGTTGTCTTTCGTATTTTCAATACGTTTCTTCACATCAGACATCGCTTCAATCGGGTTCATATCTGAAATGTAATTGCGAAGAATCCACATGCGCTTACGTGTAAGCTCATCCTGTAACAAGTCGTCTCTTCGTGTAGAAGAAGCAATAATATTAACAGCTGGGAAGATACGCTTGTTAGCCAAAGAGCGGTCGAGTTGCAATTCCATATTACCCGTACCCTTAAATTCTTCAAAGATAACTTCGTCCATCTTAGAGCCTGTATCAATAAGAGCCGTTGCAATAATGGTGAGTGAACCACCACCTTCAATGTTACGTGCAGCACCAAAGAAGCGTTTAGGCTTTTGCAAAGCATTAGCGTCCACACCACCCGAGAGGATTTTACCCGATGTAGGAGCTACGGTGTTGTAGGCACGAGCCAAACGTGTGATAGAATCAAGGAATATTACCACATCATGTCCGCATTCTACCATGCGTTTTGCTTTGTCAAGCACAATACCAGCAATTTTTACGTGGCGGGCAGCAGGCTCATCAAATGTTGAAGCAATAACTTCTGCTTTAACCGTTCTCATCATGTCGGTAACCTCTTCAGGACGTTCGTCAATGAGCAACATCATGAGGTAAGTTTCGGGATGATTTTTAGCAATAGCATTGGCAATGTCCTTCATCAACATGGTCTTACCTGTCTTAGGCTGTGCCACAATGAGTGCACGTTGTCCTTTACCAATAGGCGTAAACAAGTCTACCAAGCGGCATGAAGTTGAGTCATTGTGTCCAGTGCAGAGTTTAAACTTCTCTTCGGGGAATAATGGAATGAGATGTTCAAACGAGATGCGGTCTCTCACATCAGTGGGCGAAAGTCCGTTAATGCGCAGAATTTCAATCAAGGCAAAGAACTTCTCGTTTTCGCGAGGAATCTTTACCATACCTTCAACCACGTCGCCAGGTTTCAAGCCATATTGTCGAATTTGTATAGGTGAAACATAAATGTCGTCGGGCGAAGCCAAATAGTTGTAATCAGAAGAACGAAGGAAACCAAAACCTTCGGGTACAATTTCTAACACACCTCTGCCTTCAAGCAAGTGTTCGGTAGGGTCGGGAAGAGCCTCTTTATTGTCTTCAATATCTCCTTCATCGTAATTGTAGGAAGATTCGGGTGCATTAGTACGCAACTGTTCTTGTACGATAGGGTCATCTTTAAAGCGGCGGAACTTAGGGCGTTCAATATAATTTTCTTCCATTTGATTGCCCATGTAGTCGTTTTGTGGAATGTTCAGTTCGCTACCTTCAAAAATGATAGGCACATCCTGCACAATCACAAAGTCCTCTTGATTGTTAGGATTGGTTTCTGTGTTCGAAACCTTAGGCATGTTATTAGGAGCAGACATCAATTCAGGCATCTTTTGTCCAAGTGTGCGCTTCACTTCTTCCATGTCGAGCACATCTGCATTTTGGATGCCAGCAATCATGTTGGCTTGTTTCATCTGTTCTGCTACAAAATCGGGAATTTCATCTCCCTTACGTGTATCAGCACTACTTACAGTCATTTGCGCCTCAACATTATTGGGGGCTTCAGCACTTTTATCTTCAGCTGTAGTCTGATTTTCTGCTACCTCTTGAGCTGCTTTAGCTGCAGCTTCTTCGGCTGCTTTAATGGCAGCTTCTCTTGCGGCGATATCAGCTTTCGACGGACGTCCGCGTTTTCTTTTAGGCAGTTCTATCTTTATTGGTTCGGGCTTAGCCTCCACAGTTGTAGTTTCTGCAGTTTGTACATTCTCTTCAGTTTCTTTAGTAGCATCATCTGCATTTTCTTGAATTTGTGCAGTTTCGACTTTCACCGGAGAAAGGTTTGTAGAGAATACATGGTCGGCTTCCGATTTCTTTATAATTCTATTGCGTCTTTTCGGAGACTGCGAGGCATCATCGTCAGCGTTTGTAGCTTCGGCTTGTGCATCGAGTATGTCGTATATAAGGTCCTCGCGTGATAGGTTGGCTTCGACGTTCAAGTTTAACTCTTCGGAAATTGCATGCAATTCCGCTTCGTTCATTTCGTTTAATTGTTCTTTTGTGTAGTTAGCCATTTTATTATATCTTGAGATTGACAACTATTTTTTCTTGATGGATGGTCACAAATGGCAGAAAGCGTTTGTTATGTATGTCCTAACTTTCTCAAAAAAGAGAGTTAGCGCATAGTTTTTGCCGTTGTTTAATTTTAAAATATAGATAGTAGGGGAGAAACGTGATGGAATACCACGTGTAATGCTATAATAACAAAGGTAGAATATAGCCTATTCAAATTTTAAAACACGTTTGTCTGAATAAATAATCACACTGTTAGTGTACAATTAAAAGGCTCTTTCTTACCAAAAGCTGTGCAAATTTAATCATAAATTTCAGAATGGGCTATATTCTATCCGTTTTTTATTTCAAAAAGTAGGCATTTCATGGATAAAATGCCAGGCAATGCAAGTGTTTGCGCCTATTTAATAGGTACACTTTTCAAAAAAGATGTTGCCTTAAATAGATTTTTTGAATCTATTTTTGCAATTGTTTTGACTGTATCCTTTAAGGATTGCTCTAACAAACAGAATTTTTAGAACTACTTATTATCTCACGCCAATGAGTTTGTGCATTTGCAGTGAAAGATGCCATTGGGGATGTGCAAGACAATAAGCTATTGTACCCTCAAGAATTTCTTTGTTTTTTTCAGCATTGCTCACATCGCAAGGTTGCAGAAAGTAGTGGTCTGCCTTAACCTTTGAATAGTCAGCAAGAGGCTTTCCTGTATAAACCACTTTTAATTCGTTGCAGTGCGTCAAAGCAATTTGAGCCTTCGGTGTTTGTACAAAGGCATCTTTAGGCGATAGGGTAATCCAGTCAACGTTATCGGGCAATGGGTGAGTGCCATTCGTTTCAACGGCAACAATTTTCCCTATATTGTGTAATTTGTCAACCAACGTAGTTGTTAACTGCAACGAAGGTTCTCCACCTGTAATCACCACATGCTGCGCTTTGCAAGCACAAGCTTTTTCCACTATTTCCTCTTCGCTCATCTCTGTACCATGCAGATGTTGTGTGTCGCAGAAAGGGCATTTTAGGTTACATCCCGAAAATCGAATAAAGAGCGAAGGCGTTCCCGAAAAGAAGCCTTCGCCTTGCAATGAATAGAATATTTCGTTTACAAGCATTTTATGTGTGTTCTTTATTTTTCAATATGTGTTTTTAGAAGCACACCTTTTCAAATCCAGGTTTCACGTAACAAGCAATGTTGCCTTCCGACTCTTGAAAAGTAACTTTGTAGCAATTTTCCACATTCTCGCAAATCCATTTTGCCAAATTCTCAGCAGTTGGATTAAATGTAAAAAGGTCGTTTAAGCATTGGTGGTCAAGTTTACCATTAACCAACTGCTTAATGTGGCTAAAGTCTGTTACCATGCCATTTTCGTTTAGAGTTTCGGCACAGCAATAAATGGTTACAATGCCATTATGTCCATGCAGGCGTTGGCATTTACTTTCGTAGTTTAATGACAATTGGTGGGCAAACGCCACTTCCAGTCGTTTTGAAATATAGTACATGTAGTTTGTTTGTATGTTTTGAGGTTGGTCTGTCACAATTTTTTATTCTAAAAGAGAATATGTTTTGCGCCAAACATCGTGCAAAGTTACCGCAATTTATGTAATTCCCAAATATTTTTTAGCTCATAAGTAGGTGTTCGAAATTATTTTTATATTGAAAGTGTCTTGTCAATGCGCTGCTTTTCTTAAAGATTGAAGTTTAGAATTTTAAAATTAGAATTTTTAGAAGCACCCTAAATCTAATCTCCGTCAGAAAAGTTTAGACGACTTCATTATTTCTCAAGCATTTTGCCGAATTTAAATACAAAAAACTTGCAAAAGGATAACAATATTAGTGGTATCTGTGTAAAAATGCAACATGAAGCTATTTATATATAAACAAAATGTTGTATCTTTGCAAAAGAAAACAACAAAATGCCGAAAGGAAATGGTTCAAATCTGCAAAATGTTAGTCTTGTTAGATAAGGAATAACCTATCTTTAGAAATTCATAAATAGAATTTTTATCTTCCTTTTAGCGTCAGAAAAGTTTAGACGACTTCAATATAACAAACAAAACAATCATGGTATATAACTTGGATATGATTCGTGAGTTTTATGCGCACTATCAAGAGCGTGTAAATCAAGCCCGCAAAACTTTGGGACATCCTTTGACTTATGCAGAAAAGGTGCTTTGGGCACATGTTTCGGGAGCAATGCAACCAGCCTACAAACGAGGCGAGGATTATGCACAGTTCAATCCCGATCGTGTGTGCATGCAAGATGCTACAGCTCAAATGGCAATTCTTCAATTTATGAATGCGGGTAGAGATACCACAGCTGTTCCGAGTACCATTCATTGCGACCATCTGATTCAAGCCTATAAGGGCGCTAACGTAGATTTACCCGCGGCTTGTAAAACAAACGAAGAAGTCTACTCTTTCCTACATTCTGCGGCTCAACGTTTTGGCATGGGATTTTGGGGACCAGGTGCAGGCATTATTCATCAGGTAATGCTCGAAAATTATGCCTTCCCTGGAGGAATGATGGTAGGCACAGACTCTCATACACCTAATGCTGGCGGATTGGGTATGGCAGCCATTGGTGTGGGTGGAGCTGATGCAGTTGATGTGATGACTGCCACACCTTGGGAACTTAAAGTGCCTAAAATTATAGGTGTAAAACTCATAGGCAAACTCTCTGGTTGGACTTCTGCCAAAGACGTTATTCTATATTTGGCAGGTAAACTCACCACCAAAGGCGGAACCAACTCTATTATTGAATATTATGGTCCAGGTGCAGCTACGCTTCCAGCTACGGGTAAAGCCACTATTTGTAATATGGGAGCAGAGGTCGGTGCAACCACTTCCATGTTTCCCTTCGATGCACAAATGGCAGACTATTTGAAAGCCACAAACCGAAACGAAGTTGCTGCGTTGGCAGAAGCGGTTAAAGCCGATCTTTGTGCCGATGCTGAGGTGTACAACAATCCCGAGGCATATTACGACCAATGCATTACCATCGATTTAGACAAACTGCAGCCTTATGTCAATGGTCCCTTCACCCCCGATGCAGCTTGTCAGGTAAGTGAAATGGCAGCAAAGGTAGAACGCGACAATCTGCCCCCTAAAGTTGAAGTTTGTTTGATAGGTTCGTGCACCAACTCTTCTTATCAAGACATGGATCGTGCAGCTTCAGTGGTAAAGGCAATGCGTGCAGCAGGTCATGAAATGAAAGCGCAGCTGATTGTAAATCCTGGTTCCGAGTTAATTTGTGCCACGGCAGAGCGAAATGGCATTCTCAAAACACTTGAAGAGGCAGGCGCAGTAATCATGACCAATGCTTGCGGTCCTTGCATTGGACAATGGAAACGCATTACCGATGATGCCACACGTCGCAACAGCATTGTCACAAGCTTCAACCGTAACTTTGCCAAACGTGCAGATGGCAATCCCAATACGCATGCGTTTATTACCTCGCCCGAGGTTGCAGTGGGATATGCCTTTACAGGTACACTAACTGAGCATCCCTCATTCTCTCCACAGTGGGCTGGATGTGTGCCTCAAGGCGAAGCCCTCCCTTCAACAGGTTACTGCGAAAATGCACAAAGTGTGGTTGACGTGAAACCAGCATATATTATTGAACCTAATGGGGATGTAGAAATCAAAATCAATCCTACAAGCGAACGTTTGCAGCGCTTGCAACCATTTGCGCCCTGGGATGGTAAGGACTTTGATAATTTGCCGCTGCTTATTAAGGTAAAGGGCAAATGCACCACCGACCACATCTCAATGGCAGGTCCTTGGTTGCGTTTCCGCGGGCATTTGCAAAACATCTCACACAATATGCTCCTTGGAGCCATCAATGCCTTCACCGATAAAGCAGGATGTGTGGTTGATGCCACAACAGGAACTGAAACCGAAGTGTGGCAGGCTGCCGAGCATTATCGCGACCAAAAGGGAGGCAGTGTTGTGGTGGCTGAAGATAATTATGGCGAAGGTTCAAGTCGCGAACATGCAGCTATGGAACCGCGCTACTTAGGCGTAAAGGCTGTATTGGTAAAAAGTTTTGCCCGCATACACGAAACCAACTTAAAGAAACAAGGCGTGTTAGCACTCACCTTTGCAAATCCTAATGATTACAATAAGGTGCAAGCTAACGACAGCATCAGTGTGCACTGTGCCAACATTCAGCCAGGTAGCGATATCGATGTAACGCTTACACATGCTGATGGTACCACCGATGTGATTAAAGCACACCACACCTATAATACATTGCAAATAGAATGGTTCAAGGCTGGTTCGGCTTTGGCTGTAAAACATTAAGAATTATGACTGACAATAAAATACAACTGCTCTCTAACGGTAAACTTCTTGTTCCCGACCACGTAGCCATTCCTTTTATTACAGGCGATGGTATTGGTGCTGAAATTATGCCTGCCATGCAGCAGGTGGTTGATGCTGCTGTAAAGGTTGCTTATAAAGGCAGCCGACAACTACTTTGGACTGAGGTTGCTGCAGGACAGCGTGCCTACGATACCTTAGGAACCTACTTGCCCGATGAAACACTCACCGCTTTTGCCGACTATCATGTGGGCATTAAAGGTCCGCTTACCACACCTGTGGGTGGTGGCATTCGTTCGCTCAATGTGGCTATGCGTCAAGGACTCGACCTTTATGTTTGCCTTCGTCCCGTACGTTGGTTTAAGGGAGTAGCCTCCCCTGTAAAGCATCCCGAACGTGTAAATATGGTGGTGTTCCGCGAAAACACTGAGGATATTTATGCGGGTATCGAATGGAAAGCTTGTTCGCGCGAGGCTCGTCAGTTCTATGAATTCTTGCACGATGAAATGGGTGTTGATAAAGTACGCTTCCCTGAAACTTCGGCATTTGGCGTTAAACCTGTTTCGGCTGAAGGTTCTAAGCGTTTGGTTAAGGCCGCTTGTCAGTATGCCGTAAACCAAGGTAGTCGTCATGTCACATTGGTACACAAAGGCAACATCATGAAGTTTACCGAGGGTGGTTTCAAAGCATGGGGCTATGAAATATGTGAGGATCTGTTTAAGGATGAAGTTCGCATGGACGACTGCATTTGCGATGCTTTCTTACAAAATGCCTTACTCAAGCCCGAGGCTTATGATGTCATTGCTACCATGAATTTGAATGGCGATTACATCTCAGATATGTTGGCTGCACAAGTAGGCGGCATAGGAATCTCTCCAGGTGCTAACATTAACTATGAGGCTGGTAGAGCTGTGTTCGAGGCAACACACGGAACAGCCCCCGACCTTGCTGGCACAAATCAAGCCAACCCTTGTTCACTTATTCTTTCTGCGGTAATGTTGCTTGAACATTTGCAATGGAATGAGGCTGCACAACTAATTACCCATGCGCTCGAATCGCTCTTCGAACAAGGTTATGCCACCAATGATTTGGCACGCTTTATGGAAAATGGCAAACCGCTCGGTACAAAAGAGTTTGCCAATGCGTTAGCGCAAGAGATAGGGTAGGAGGGTGTTACACACAAAAAAACTAAATTAACATGACAGTCAAGAAAGAATATCTCATCTATAAATTGTCCGACAATATGAAGAGTTGCGTCAGAATCGATGCCGACCTTTTTCGTAAGTTGGACGTGAAGCGCGGATTGCGTAACGAAGATGGTACGGGTGTACTCGTTGGACTTACTAATATAGGTAATGTAGTGGGTTATGAACGTACAGAGAATGGGTTAAGCCCCATTGAGGGTAAATTGTACTTTAGAGGTTACGAAATTTCAGACCTTGTTCATTCTGTGCTCAGTGAACAGCGTTTTGGTTTTGAAGAAGTAGCTTACCTTTTGCTTTCAGGACGTCTGCCCGATGCTGAAGAACTCGAGGAATTCCGCTGCCTGTTAGTAGACAACATGCCGTTGATGTCAAAGACCATGCTTAACATCGTTGAGCTTGAAGGTAACGACATCATGAACATACTTGCACGCAGTGTGCTCGAACTCTACACCTACGATGCAAACCCTGACGATATCTCGCGCGACAACCTTATGCGTCAGAGCATCGAACTCATTTCAAAGTTCCCCACCATCATTGCTTATGCTTATAATATGCTTCGTCACAAGGCATTAGGACGTTCGCTCCATATTCGTCATCCGCGTGAGGGCTATTCATTGGCAGAGAATTTTTTGTATATGCTATTGGGCACACATTACACACCACTTGATGCTCGCACGCTCGACCTCTTGCTCATTCTGCAAGCCGAGCATGGTGGTGGTAATAACTCAACCTTCACCGTGAGAGTAACTTCGTCAACCTGTACCGACACTTATTCTTCAATTGCTGCAGGTATTGGTTCGCTTAAGGGTCCAAAGCATGGAGGTGCTAACATTCGTGTTCACCACATGATTGAGCATCTCAAACAGCAAATTCGTCATTGGGACGATGAAGAGGAAATTAGCCATTACTTGCACAAAATGGTAAAGAAGGAGGCTTACGATGGTACAGGACTTATTTATGGCATAGGACATGCGGTTTACACGCTTTCCGATCCTCGTGCAGTTTTGCTCAAGGAAATGGCACGTCAGTTGGCAGAAGAAAAGGGTCGTATGGAAGAGTTCGAGTTTATGGAACGCATAGAGCGTTTGGCTGTTGAGGCTGTTTATGACATAAAGGGAACCTCTAAGAAACTTTGTGCCAATGTCGATTTCTATTCGGGTTTTGTATACGATTTGATAGGTCTTCCCATCGAAATATACACGCCTTTATTTGCCATGGCACGTATTGTGGGCTGGTGTGCACACCGCAACGAAGAGTTAGGTTTCATTGGACGTCGCATCATTCGTCCTGCTTATCGTTGTGTAGCTGATGTTCGCCAATATCCTCCTCTTAAGGATCGTTGAGTGAACACAGGCGTTTTCATACGACACGCATAATGTTTTTATGTGTACAATTCATTTTTGGCAATTTATTGCCCTCAAAAAGTAAGTTAGCTAACATGTCCGAGTATGTTAACTTACTTTGCCAAGTAAGTTAACTTAAATGGCAAAGTAAGTCAACATACTTTTTTTCGACACTCTATGCAGATTTTGTGGAGAATCCGCTAAAAACTTCCGTACAATAGGTTCCCTTTCCTCTTTTTATCCCTTTCCATCCGAAAAGAAAGGAATCAGTCCAATCTGCAAATCCGTATTCAATATACACTTTTCGAGTCTAACATAATCCCCCTCCCCCAAAAACTCTAATGTTTCCAGCACAAAAAACAATCCAAAAAGCATTTTTTATCCTCCTCTGTTTGTGTTTTTATAATAAGTGTTGTATTTTTGCAACAAAATTGAGAGAAAGTAACAAAAACATTCTATGAAGTAGTCTAAACTATGGAAACATTGCTATTGCATTCTTTTCCTATTTGATGGTTACAGCGCATTGTTTTGTTTGATTTCCTATGCACTTATTATAAATTAAGGGTGTTGTTTAGATTCATTCTGAATAGTAAGAATACGCATATAATAAGCACATTTAAAATAACAGATATATCCATTTAGCAATGAAACAAACCTATATTAAGCCACAGGCTCAAGTAGTTTCCCTTTTTACAGAGGATAAACTTTTAGCTGGTTCAACCTCATTTGAGGTTAATGCCAACAAAGAAACAGATGTAGTTATGTCTGAAGAAAAGGGTTGGAGCAGCGAAAGCTGGAATACTGCAGACGAAGACTAATTACATTCTGTTAGCTTTCTACGCACGAACCACCTCTTTGGGGGAGATATAAGATAGCCAGGCATGTGGAGGGAACTTGTTCCTCTTTACATGTCTGGTTTTTATTTGCGGTAAAATTCAGTAAAGTTCTTCAGTAAAAGATTCCCTGTCGAGGGGTGCTCATCCTTATGTCAAGGTTGCCGGCTTAAGCTTT
>UMGH01027149.1_pt1 | contig 33480 bp, 27 predicted proteins | sample 1965231 | NCBI WGS metagenome assembly UMGH01 (sample SAMEA4836068, study PRJEB28245) | human gut metagenome | biome: gut microbiome; material: fecal sample | place: Denmark | collected 2008 | reverse complement strand
TGTAGCTTATATTTGTCGTCCGTTCATCACCAACTAATATTCAATTAAACAACAATTCCCCCCAAAAAGTAGTAGACAAAATATATAAAAATCCCCATGTGTTAAGCTCTGTTATTGGTGTATTAATAGAAAATGCTGAAAAAACATGACAATAAATATCAGATTATTGACTTAACATATTACAGCCATTACAATGAAAATAAATGGTGTGTATTAAAAGTATATAAAGAATACAAATACATCATATTAGCAGCATTATTAACATTATTACATATACCGGTAAAATAAATACATATGACAGCCGGATAAGATGGCAATTAATATTAAAAGGGGTGGTCATTGATGAAACGCAATTATAAAAGAATGGCACTTTCAGCAGGAATGGCACTGGTTCTGGCAAGTATGCCTGTTACTGCTATGGGCAGGAACTTTAAGAAACGGACATCCGAAGATTTCCAATATAAGTACAACTAGTATTATAAGTAAAACCAGTAATATCAGTACAGCTGCAGCTAATAGCAGCCTGATTAATAACAGAGCAGAAGTTATCCTTGATGGATTTACATATGATGATAAGACGGCAGCAGAGGAGCTTGTCTTAAGGCTTAGTGAAGCTGGCGTGAAGGTTGTTATATATGCAGATGGAATTCCACAGGAAAAGAAGACACAGAGTCAGGAGTTCCTTGGTGTTACGTGCAGCGATATTGTATTTAAGAATGGCTATCCGGATATGGATACTAAGCTTGGAGTGCTTTATCCTGATCTTTTCCCTAAAGGATATGCAACATGGCAGACAGTATATGTTACAGGTCTTGATAATACATGGGGAAGTGTCATGGACAACGGTCTTAAGCTTGATTTTTATGGTACAGTTAAGAACGATAACATAATAGTATGCGGTCTTAATCTGGCATACTACTATGGAGTGTCAGCTGATAAGTCTGTTGGAAGACTTCTTAGTGATATGATGGATATAACATCTGCACAGCTGCCTGAAAGAACTAACATAGAGCTTAAAGTAGAGCATGACGTGAACGGAATAACTATCACATCAGATTATGATAATGTAAATACAAGCCTTTCTTATCATGATATATTCGTATCAGATGAGTGGCTTGGAAAGAAGAATAATCTTACATATGTAAGAGCAGGAGTGACTAAGATAACGTTTAAGGTACCATACTTATGGCAGGGTTTGTGCGTGTCAGTGGCAGGTCTTATATTATCAGTTGCATGGGTGGTCGTTCTTGCAAGATTTAATAAAAAGCACCAGACACAGGAAATAAGAGAGGTTGTGAATGAAGATATTTGATACACATGCTCATTATGATGATGAAGCATTTGATAAAGACCGCGATGAATTATTAACAAGTCTTTTCAGCGGTGATATAGGAGCAGTTGTAAATGTAGGTGCAAGCCTTGAAGGATGTATAGAAAGTGTCAGGCTTGCAGAAAAATATGATAATATATATGCAGCTATAGGTGTGCATCCGGATGACTATGAGAGGCTTGAGCGTGGGGAGAACCCAAGGAATTCAGTGATAGATGATAATTCATATATAGTTGGAAACTTCATGGACTGGTTAAAGAAAGAGGCACTTACGAACAACAAGGTTGTTGCGATTGGAGAAATCGGACTTGATTATTATTATGATGAGCCGGGAAGAGAACTTCAGAAAAAGTGGTTTGCAAGACAGTTAGAGCTGGCAAGAGAGGTCAGCAAGCCGGTTATTATCCATTCAAGAGATGCATGTGCTGATACCATAGATATATTAAAAAGCGGACATGCCAGTGAGGTTGGAGGCATAATCCACTGCTATTCATATTCAAAAGAAACAGTTAAGACATTTTATGATATGAACTTCTACTTCGGTATAGGCGGAGTGCTTACCTTTAAGAACGCGAAAAAGCTTGTAGAAGCAGCTGATGTCATACCGCTTGAGAGGATAGTGCTTGAAACAGACTGTCCATATCTTGCACCAGTGCCTAACAGAGGAAAAAGAAATGACAGCAGTAACATACAGTATGTTATAGAAAAGCTTGCTGATATAAAGGGTGTTACGAAGGAGCAGATAGCAGAGGTGACATACCAGAATGCATGCAGAGTATATGGACTGTATCTGTGATTTACGTGTGATTTTAGTATTTTGTTATCTGATTGACATACTTATTCAGAAAATGTATATTTGTTGTTAAGGTTTGTTATAAAACAGTGCAGGCTGTGTTAATAAACATAAACAGTCTATGTTATGTGTGATACAGAAATGGAGATAAATATATATATGAATAATAAGAATTATGATAACGTCATGCATCTTGGAAATCCGACTAATACGATAGCTGTTCTTAACAGGTATGGCTTTAATTTCCAGAAGAAATTCGGACAGAACTTTCTTATAGATGAGAATGTTGTTCAGAAAATAGTAAGAGAGGCTGGCGTTACAGAGGATGATTTCGTGCTTGAGGTAGGCCCTGGAATTGGAACTATGACACAGATTTTGTGCGAGAATGCAAGAGAGGTCGTAGCTGTTGAGATAGATAAGAAGCTTATACCGATACTTACAGAAGATACGCTTTCGTGGTATGACAACGTGACAGTTATCAACGAAGATATATTAAAGCTTGATATAAAAAAGCTTGCAGAGCAGAAGAATGGAGGAAAGCCTATAAAGGTGGTTGCTAATCTTCCATACTATATAACGACACCTATTATTATGGGACTTTTCGAGAGTGGAGTTCCTCTTGACAGCATAACTATCATGGTTCAGAAGGAAGTGGCTGACAGGATGCAGGTGGGCCCTGGAACCAAGGATTATGGTGCACTTTCACTGGCGGTACAGTACTATGCCAGACCTAGAATCGTGCTTAATGTTCCAGCAAGCTGTTTTATGCCAAGACCAAACGTGGATTCGGCGGTAATCAAGCTTGAAAGATATGAGAAACCACCGGTAGATGTAGCTGATGAACATTTTATGTTCAGAATAATAAGGGCATCCTTCAATCAGCGTAGAAAAACTATGATGAACAGTGTTGGCAACAGCGGTGATGTTAATGTTTCCAAGGAAAAGCTTGCTGTGGCACTTGAAAAATGTGGACTGCCTCTGACTATAAGAGGTGAGGCGCTTACACTGGAGCAGTTTGCACAGGTTGCGAATGCGATAGTGGAATAATGGCTTCGCTGCTTCGTACATCCGTGTACGAAGCTGGCTGGCAAGTGCAAGGAAAGACTAAGAACTATCACAATCAAACTTCAAGTGCATTTCACATAGCATACCCAGCTGCTTACAGCTTTGTCATGTCTGGCTGTGGGAAAATTAAATTAAATAAATACGCCGATATACATATTTAGCTCCTGGCAGACATAAGATTACATATCAATCTTATATTGTCAGGAGGTTTTTTATGGCTGACTATCAGCGGTTTGTTTCATACATTTATTCTTATCCGGGAGGTGTAAAGGATAAGAATGTAGGGTTTGCAAAGGTAGAGGTCAGGGCAGGTGAGATGAGGCTTAATATTAATCTTAGGGGTGTGTATACAGACACACCGCAGATGTTTGGAGTACATATGCTTATAGACAGGGATACATCTATTCCTGGAAGATACAGGCTTATGAAAGTGGGGGATTGTATAGTAAACAATGGAATGGCATCATATGCTGGAATATTTAATGCCAGTAATATAGATAATACTGGCTATGCATCATCAGATATATGTGGGATAGCTGTTGCAAACAAGGGTGACAGATATTATATGATGTTTTCTATGTGGGAGGATTATGATGTTAATCCTGACGTTATAGAATTCGCGGGAAGTGATGTAAGAAAGTACAGGATAAGTGACACTAAGGAGAATGTTAAAAAAGCCTCTGAAGAAAATGCTGGATGTGTGAGTAAAGAAGGCATAGATACTGCATATAAGGATACGGAAAGCAAATACAGTGAAAGCCAGAATGGCAGAATTAAAGCTGCTGCATACAAAGATGAAAAAAACAGACATAACGAAGCAGCAGCGGATATTAACGTAAGAGAAAGTATGGAAAGTATGGAAAAGATGGAAGAATTACATGCTATGGAATGTATGGACAACACAGACAATGCAGACAATATAGATAATACATACAAGACAGACAACATTGACAATGAATATAATGCATACAACACATACAACACAGACAATGCAGATAAAACAGCAGTGGTGAATACTTCTGCAAAGAAGAAATGTGCGGATAGCAATGAGCACTTATATAAAAAGCTGTACTCAAAGGCTGATTATGTGGATGCATTTGATGATGATTACTTTTATGATTGTATAGAAGTGACACCGCAGATGTTATCAAAGCTGCCACTTAAGGATAAGGAGATTATAAACAACAGCTTTCTGATACATGGGTATTATAATTTCCATCATCTTTTGTTTGGAAGAGTGTGTGATAATGAGAACAATACGAATTATTTTATAGGGGTTCCAGGTATGTACTGCAACAGGGAGCGCTATATGGCATCCATGTTTGGATTCTGTAACTTTAAGAAGAGCCACAGGAGTGACTACAATAATCCATACTTTGGATACTGGTATCAGGAAATATAGACAAAGCGCCTGTGATCCTGCCATATACCATTTAGTCTGACATATGAGTGGGCTATGCCTTCATCGATAAAGCCGAATTTCTCCATGAGATGAAGCGATGTAGAATTATCCGGATGGATATAACATTCAGTGCGGTGAAGCCCGATATCAGGAACGATATCTTCAAGGGCTGTGGCTATCATAAGGGATGCCAGTCCTTCGTTGCGATGATATTCATCTATCTTATATCCCATATTGGCAGAAGGGGATGAGCCTCTGCTTATATGGGAGAAGGACAGAGAGCCAAGAATATAATCAGGTTCGTGTCTGTCCATCAGAAAGAATCTTACAAATGTCATAGAAAGCAGGCCTTTCATTTCAGCATCAAGCATGCGGCTGATAAAGTTTTCAGTGTAGAAGGAAGCTGGCTTATCTGATTCATACTTATCAAAGTCCCTTCGGTTACGATAGTAGAAGTCAAGAACATCTATAGAATGACTTTTGTTAAGAACTTTGAGAGAGTATCTGCCAAGGTTGTATTCGAGTTTCATGTTAATCCTCATTTCTGTATATATCTATGTTAAATGGCTGTGTTTTATCATGTCCGATTATTTCAATAATTATATTGGTGTGTAAATCTAAATCAGCTTTATAATGAAATTATTCGTTAGTTTTCAGAGCTCCTTTTATGCTGGCTTTTTCAGTTTTCTTTTTTTGGCGTAATTCCTTGAAAAATGTGCTTAACATAGTAGAACATTCTTCATCACATACTCCGCGTACAACTTCAGCCTGATGGTTGAATTGTGGCATATTAAGAAGATTTATTATAGAACCTGCACACCCAGCTTTGGAATTCATGGAGCCTATGACAACTCGTGGAATACGTGCCTGTACGATGGCACCTGCACACATCTGGCAGGGCTCTAAAGTAACGTATATAGTACAGTCTTCAAGCCTCCAGTCGTTCATATAACGGCTGGCTTTTTTAATAGCAGTAATCTCAGCATGACCGAGCGTTGTTTTATCGGTGTTTCTTCTGTTGTACCCACGTCCTATGATTTTTCCATCATAGACGATTATACATCCTATAGGAACTTCATCAAGCAAAGCGGCCTTTTTAGCCTGTTTGATGGCAAGCTTCATATAGTGTATGTCTTCACTGGAAAATGTAGTATTCATATTAATATTATTATTGATGCTCTGGTTATTGTCACAGCTGCCATTGCAGTTATCATTGTTATTCATATTATAATCAGTCCTCGTATTTATACAATGCTTTTGGTACACCTCAAGCATGTGGTTTATATAATGATTAATTCATGCAGCTATTATCTTATCATAATTAAAAAAGGAATTCTATAATGAGCGCAGAGAAAAAGGAAGTGGCTGCAAAGCAGAAAGCAAAAAGGAGGATGAAAACTATGATTAAACGATGATTAAGCAGGAACTCATGGAATCAGGTGAAGCCGTTTTTGGTGGTAATATGCGTGATATTAATTTCCTTTTAGAAGATATCGTTTATCTGGAATTGTTACGTTGTGGTTATGTAGTAACTGTTGGCAGAGGAATGGAACTAAATACAATTTAACTGGTTGACATGCAAGGTCTAACGTGTTAGACTAAAACCAAGAGATGATTCAGAAAAGAGGTTTTAATATGCAGCCAGTAATATATGAAAGTGAGTATAATTTCTGTGAAATATTATGGGAAAATGAGCCAGTCAAAAGTACAGAGCTTGTAAAGCTGTGCAAGGAAAAGCTTGAGTGGAAGAAATCAACAACATACACAGTAATAAAACGACTTAGTGAAAGAGGAATCATAAAGTCGGAAAATGCAATAGTTACATCACTCGTTAAGAAGGAAGATGCACAGACTATAGAAAGTGTCAATATGGTGGATACAAGATTCGATGGTTCACTGCCAGAGTTCGTAGCAGCTTTCATACGTGCCAGGGGAATAACAGACGAGGAAAAACAGGCAATAATAAAGGAATTTGACTTAGATAAATAATAGTGGGAATATATTCATAAAAAGGGGTGTAGTATGAAGAAAAAAATATGTATTTTTTTAGTAGGCATAGTAGTAATAGCTGCATTAGCATTGTTTGTGGTTCCGCAGATCCCAGTAAGAAAATTCGAGCCTGTTACACATACTATGTTAGAAGAAGATGAAGCGTATGAGCGTGCATATAATCTGTATGGAAAAGTAATATTCAAGGATAGGAGAAAAGCTCTGGATAAATTTAAAAAAGATTATAAATCGGCATTAGAATACATAGAGGATAATACTGATTATGGAAAGTTTAATACCAGTTATAAGACGTTGTCAGAATATTTTCTGTACGGACTTAATGGTTTGAAAAACAGAGATGTGGACAATGCAGATGTATTAAATAAGCAGTTACATGGTGTTGCTGTTTTTTGTAAAACATATAGGAAAAGCAACTATAGGGAATATGTATATCTGCCTTAAAGTAATATTGTTGATTGCCAGAGTTCATGGCAGCTTTTCGTACGTGCCAGATGGATAACAGACGAGGAAAAACAGGCAATAATAAAGGAATTTGATTTGGATAAATAATAAATGTGTTTTTTGGGGGGATACATATGATGGGATATATTCAAATTATATTGGAAAATAATATTAAAATAGCATTGGCTATACTGGCATGTTTGCTTATATGTAAGATAACACATGTAAAATCAGTAAGAATCAGAATGTTATTGATGTCGTTGGTATGGGTTAGGATTATAATATCATTTTCTATTAAATTTAATGTGAATAGTACATCTTCATATGTATTAACAAAGATGGTTAATACAGGAGATTTTAATAGTCAGACGATAGTCTCTGAATTTTTTTTAAAGATATGGTGTGTAGGAGTTGTGCTGTTGCTGTTCTATAATATAGTAGTTGATATCAGATTTAGAAATATATTATCTACTAGTGTTCCACAGAAGTTATTAATTGGAAATTGCATGGTAAAGATATATAAGAATGATTATATTAATTCCGCATTAGTATATGGTTTGATAAAACCTAAAATATATATATCAAGCAGAGTTAATGATGTTGATATTGAATATCTATATGAACATGAAAGTATGCATATTCGTAGAAAACATCATATTATCAAGATTATAACTGGGGTAACGTCTTTAATATATTGGTATAATCCTTTAATATGGATATTTTATATGCAATATGCTGAATGTATCGAGCTTGTATGTGATTATGATTGTTGTGATAAACATATAAATGAAACGGATTGGAATAAGAATTATGTCAATATTCTTTTAAATGCTGCACAGATTAAGCAGGTTACACAAATAAGAATATTAGGTTTCGCAAGTGCAGCAGTGGCAGTTAGAAAAAGAGTTTCCAATATTATGAGAGAACAAAAAGTAACTATTAGTAATAAGCTTATATCTATACCAGTTTTTATTATTATTATGCTGATGTTGTTTCTGAAACCAGAGATACAAAATATAGAGAAGCCTGATAAAAATGAAGATGTACACAAGAGTGTTATGGCATATGATGCAGATTATCCAAGAGTGATAAATCGTGGTACAAATGGCGCATATGTTAAAAGTTATAAGGAATTTGATGGTGAAGGAAATGAGAATATAATATTTGATTTTGAAGATTAGTGAGGTTGAGATTAAAAAACATTTATAAAACACAGAAAAGAGGATTTGGAACGAATCATATCTGATGAAGGGGTATTGTATCGGATGAACCGGAGCATTCAGGCTGAAGGCTCATTTGGATACATAAAACAGGACATGCAGTTCAGAAGATACCTAAGCAAAGGGACTGCGAATGTACTCGCTGAAAGTACTCTTTTAGCAATTGCAAGAAACATAAATAAACTTCATAATAAGATTCAGAACGGGAAGACAGGAACACATTTATTTCCTTTAAAAAGTGCCTGAATTTAGAAATATCAAAATAAAAATTTTTAAAACCTATATAGGTTTATTAAAGTACGCCAATTTTTGGAACATCCCATTCATTTTAATAAATAGTAACTTAAAAATCGTATTTTTATAGGAAAAAAGGCTGGTACCTTAACGATTTTCAATCGTTAAAGCGACAGCCCCAGTGTTAAGTCATATGCCCGTACTTGTCATGGAGCTGTATAAGCTGTTATGGGTTAAAAAAGGAATAGTTGTGTTAGCAATAGCGGTTGTTATTGTTTCCAATACTGGTATAAAAAAGGGATATACATATGATTCAGATTTGGCTGTAGCTATGAAATATTATAGTGAAGCAAAAGACATGCAGTTATCAGATGAGCTTTCGGATATAGTATACAGATATGAGCAGGAGAGTGAGTACTGGAATGACAGGCTTAAGCAGATAAATACAGCATTTGCCAATGAAACCAAGGAATTCACCAGGGAAGATATGAACGAAGCCACAATGCAGGTGTCGTTATATAAAAAAGGATTGGAAGAGATACACCGGAATATAAACAATCTTGAATATCTTAAGGAAAAAAATATAACCGGAGAGGTAACAATGCATTTTGCTGTTGAAGAGATGCTTGGCGAAAAGAAACAGAATATGCTTATATCTATACATACAGCCAAAAGGGGAAGACTTAGCTGGTGTATGATGAAGCTGTGTGCAGTACTTATAGTTTCGATATGCATAGGGGTAGTGATATTCATTCCGGATATCGTGAATATTACAAGGGTATATAAGATAGATGATATGCAGACAGCCATACAGAATTATCCAAAGTTCTCATTTGTTCCATTTAAAATGTCACTTATGGCTTATCTTATCTGTAATATAATATGGAAGCTTGTATTACTTATGGCAATAGCCGGTATAGTAGTACTTATATCAACAATGTCTGGTTATGTGTTATCGCTTGTTGTATCGCTGGTACTTGTGCTGCCGCAACTGTTATATATGCTGGGTTTTAATCTTATGTATTATATTTCAATCGTATCCCCTCTTCTTGTTGAGGAAAACTGGGGACGTGGCATTAATCAGCTGAATGGTATTATGCTTGTTGCTGTCGGACTGGTCTGCTGGGTGATAAGCGTCAGAAGAATTGTAAAAAATGGACATTGATTATTGATTACAGTAAAAAAGTGTGACTGGAATATATCGGGAAATGGAGCGTGGATAGTATGGAACTTAGGATTGATGGTTTAAAGAAAACCTATGGCAGCGTAAAAGCATTAAAGGGAATAAGCTATAGCTTCACGCCAGGTGTGTATGGCATACTTGGAGCCAATGGTGCAGGAAAGAGCACAATGATTAACCTTATAACTGATAACGTGAGCAGGGATAAGGATGGTGGAAGTATAACATACTGTGATGGCTATAATACATGTGGAAACAGTCAGGAATATAACTGTGATGATAATGAGAAAACAATATCAGGTGAGCCGCTGGATATATTAAAGTTAGGTGCTAAGTTTCGCGGGATTGTTGGATATATGCCACAGCAGCAGGGATTCTATGAAGATTTTTCACCGAAGGCATTTCTTAAGTACATGGCAGAGATAAAAGGTGTGAAAGCCATAAAATCAGTGGATGATAATGGCAAGGTGACTGTGAAAAAGGTCGGACAGCAGATAGATGAGCTTCTTGGAATAGTGAATCTTACATCCGTCGCATATAAGAAAATAGGTGGCTTTTCTGGAGGCATGAAGCAGAGAGTGCTTCTGGCACAGGCATTGCTTGGCAATCCAAAGATACTTATACTTGATGAACCGACAGCCGGACTGGACCCTAAGGAAAGGATAGCTATCAGGAACTATATTGCTGAGCTATCTAAGGATAAGATTATATTATTCGCTACGCATGTTGTAAGTGATATAGAATGTATAGCAGACAAGGTTCTTCTGTTAAAGAATGGCGAGATTATAGCAACAGGAACTCCATCACAGCTTATTGAGCAAATGCAGGGAAAGGTCGGGGAACTTACATGCACGCTGGATGATGTTGCCAGCCTTCAGGAAAAGTATCATATAGGAAATATAAGACAAAGAAAGGATGGACTTGTGTTAAGACTTGTTGGAGATGAACTGCCAAAGGAGGCGGTAAAGGTTGATAATGATATTGACCTTGAGGATGTATATCTGTACTATTTTGAATAAGTTTTTGACCGCAAATGCAGATAGTTACTGTGTTTGCGGTTATATTTTTTGGAACGATATGGGGATATGGTTTATAGAAAATTAAAAGTCTGTTAGATTGTGTCAATTGTATAAATTACAATACAATATTAAAAAATTGATATTTGCTGGTTTTGGTGTATAATAACAGAGTATTCTTGTATGTATGTAAGTCTTAAAAGGAGAAGTATACTTTTCTTCTGATGTTATAAGGATAATTGAAAAAATCAGACATAATGGAGGCACAATAAAGATGGAACATATATCCAGAGATGAAGCATTTACATTACTAAAGAAGTATAACAAAGATCCTTTTCATATCCAGCATGCGCTTACAGTAGAAGCTGTCATGAAGTGGTATGCCAATGAGTTAGGATATTCGCAGGATGCAGAATACTGGGGTATCGTAGGATTGCTTCATGATATAGATTTTGAGCTATATCCAGAAGAACATTGCATAAAGGCACCAGAACTTTTAAGAGAAGGTGGAGTGTCAGAGGATATTATTCATGGTGTAGTATCACATGGTTATGGAATAACTGTTGATGTAGCACCTGAGCATGAGATGGAAAAGGTGCTTTTTGCAGCAGATGAGCTTACAGGCCTTATATGGGCAGCGGCACTCATGAGACCATCTAAGAGTACAAAGGACATGGAGCTTAAGTCTTTAAAGAAGAAGTATAAGAGCAAAGGCTTTGCAGCAGGCTGTTCAAGAGAGGTTATAGAAAGAGGTGCGAAACAGCTTGGATGGGAACTTGAAAAGCTGCTTACAATGACTCTTGCGGCTATGGCAGCCTCAGAAGATACTATCAATGAAGAGATGGCAGCTGAGTCAGCTGCACAGTAGACAAGTAAAGAAAGGACGTATAGTAATGAAGGTTTTATTAATTAACGGAAGCAGGAGAGATGCAGGTTGTACATATACAGCACTTTCAAAGGCAGCTGAGGCCATTGAAGGTGAGGGTGTAGAAACAGAGATTATCAATGTAGGAAGCAGAGTGCTTAAGGGAGAAGTTGATGATGTAGTCAAAGAAGCTGGTGAAAAGGTGAAAACAGCAGATGGTGTTATAGTAGGTTCGCCGGTATATTACGCATCAGCCAGTGGAGAAATCATGATGTTTCTTGACAGATTCTTTGGAGCTTTCGGTGCAGATATGAAGTATAAGCCGGGTTCAGCAGTGGCATCAGCACGTAGAGGTGGCACAACGTCAACTATTGATGATCTTAACAAGTATTTCCAGATTAACCAGATGCCTGTTGTATCATCTAACTACTGGAACATAGTTCATGGAAACACACCTGAAGAAGTTGTAAGGGATGAGGAAGGCATGCAGACTATGAGGCTTCTTGGAAAGAATATGGCATGGCTTGTTAAGTCTATAGATGCTGCAAAGAAGCAGGGTGTTGAGCTTCCTTGTGGTGAGGATAAGATAAAAACTAACTTTATAAGATAGTCTGCGTGAGTTGCTATGTGAGTTGCTATGTGGGTTGCTGCGTGAGTTACGTTGCATGAGTTTGCATTGCATGAGTTGCTATAAGAAAACGATTGACAGAGTTAGTATAAAACATATATAATAAAAGAACCGTGCAGCCGGGGAGTTAGCGGCACCTTGTACCTGCAATCCGCTATAGCAGGGGTGATGTTCGGCAGAGGGCGAGATTTTATGGAGCCGCCCGATATAAGTGGTGATGACATCTGGGTCTTCCGCAACAGGAATTCATGAACCATGTCAGGTCAGGAATGAAGCAGCATTAAGTGAAACCTTCTGTGTGCCGGAAGGCAGCCTGGATCGAGCTAACTGTATCGGTAACGTCTGTGGATGATCATTCGAAGCCGGGCGCACGGTTTTGTGCGTTTTAAACAACATGACAGAAAGGAAGTCCTAAGTTATGTCATATCAGGCATTATACAGAAAGTGGAGACCAGACAACTTTGAAGATGTCAAAGGTCAGGAACATATTGTTACAACTTTAAAGAATCAGATTAATGCCGACAGAATAGGACATGCTTACCTGTTTTGTGGAACCAGGGGTACTGGTAAGACAAGTGTGGCAAAGATATTTGCAAAGGCAGTTAACTGTGAACACCCGGTAAATGGGAGCCCATGTGGGGAGTGTCCTACATGCAGGGCAATAGCTTCTGGTACTTCCATGAATGTTATAGAGATAGATGCGGCATCAAACAATGGTGTCGATAATATAAGGGAAATCAGGGATGAAGTGCAGTATTCCCCAACAGAAGGAAAGTATAAAGTATATATAATCGATGAGGTTCATATGCTTTCCATAGGAGCGTTTAATGCACTTCTTAAAACACTTGAGGAACCACCGGCTTATGTTATATTTATACTTGCTACGACAGAGGTGGCAAAGATACCTATAACTATTATGTCAAGATGTCAGCGATATGATTTCCATAGAATATCTATAGAAACGATAGCTGACAGGCTGTCAGAGCTGATGAAGGCAGAGAATATAGTGGTTGAAGATAAGGCTGTCAGGTATGTGGCTAAAGCAGCGGATGGTTCTATGCGAGATGCACTAAGCCTTCTTGACCAGTGCATAGCCTTTCATCTTGGAGAAGAACTTAAGTATGATGATGTGCTTGATGTACTTGGCGCAGTCGATACAGCTATATTCAGTAATATGTATAAGACGATAAGGGAAAATGATGTGGCACGCTGTATGAGCCTTATGGAAGACATTATCATGCAGGGACGTGATTTATCACAGTTTGTCACAGATTTTATATGGTATCTGAGGAATCTTTTACTTATAAAGACTACTAAAGATACTGATAAGATAGAGGATGTAATCGAGGTATCTAAGGATAACATAGCTGATATGATAGAAGCTGCTAAAGAAGCTGATGCAGATACACTCATGAGACATATAAGAGTGTTATCAGAGCTATCCAACGATATGAAGACATCAACACAGAAGAGAGTAAAGGCAGAGGTTACATTTATAAAGCTGATGAGACCAGCCATGGAGAATCCAGCTGATATGACGGAGCTTGCAGGACGTATCAACACACTTGAGACACAGCTTGGTGATGCCATGCAGGTTATAGATAAGCTTAAGTCAGGTGAACTTATCCCTGCTGGTATGCTTAATGCCATAAGTCAGGGCGCGGCTATAATGCCGGGTGGAGTGAATGGCAGCGACATGACAGGAGCTGGTGCTGACGGATTCGTGGCAGCTGGAGTTAATAATAACGATAACAAGCAAGTTATTAAAAGAAACTACGATGCAGTGACTGATGATATAAAGCAGATAGCATCACAGTGGAATGTCATAATCTCATCCATAGATGATGCACTTCTTATGAACTTCTTAAAACAGGCATATGTTACTGTAACAGAGGATGGCAATAGTCTTGAGATTATGATAAAATCACTTAGTGGTTACAATGCTATAAGCAGGGAAGAAACAGTTACCATGTTAGAGGAGCTTATAGAAGAAAGGACAGGGGTATCTGTCAGAATCGTAGTAACCAAGATGGATGAAGATGAAGATTTTAACAAGCGTTATGTAGCACTTGAGGAGCTTGTTGGGATGAATATAGAAATAGATGATAAGGAGGAATTTATATAATGGCTAAAAGAGGTGGATTTCCAGGAGGAATGCCTGGCAATATGAACAATCTTATGAAGCAGGCACAGAGAATGCAAAGACAGATGGAGGAGCAGCAGGCTGCCCTTGAAACAAAGGAATTCACAGCAACAGCAGGCGGTGGAGTTGTCGAAGTAACTGTAACAGGCAAGAGAGAAGTTACTAAGGTTAAGATCGATCCTGAGGCAGTTGATCCAGATGATGTAGAAATGTTAGAGGATTTAATAGTTGCTGCAACTAACGAAGCACTTCGTAAGTGCGAGGAAGAGTCACAGGCATCTATGTCTAAGATTACAGGCAGTCTTTCAGGACTTGGCGGAGGCCTTTTCTAATGGACATATACAGCGGTCATATTAATAAATTAATAGAACAGTTGTCAAGATTACCAGGGGTTGGGGCTAAGAGCGCCCAACGCCTGGCATTTCACATTATAAACATGCCTAAGGAGGATGTGCAGTCAATAGCGGATGCTATGGTAAGTGCAAAGGAGAATGTACACTACTGTAAGGAATGTTTTACACTTACTGATGATGAGTTATGCCCTATATGTAAGGATCCTAAGAGAAACCATAAGCAGATTATGGTTGTTGAGCATACAAGGGATATGGCAGCATATGAAAAGACAGGTAAGTATGAGGGGGTATATCATGTCCTTCATGGTGCGATAAGTCCTATGCTTGGAATAGGACCATCAGATATCAAGCTTGCAGAACTCATGAAAAGACTTCAGAAGGATGTTGATGAGGTTATCATAGCAACGAATTCCAACCTGGAGGGTGAGACAACAGCTATGTATATAAGCAAGATGATAAAACAGGCAGGAATAAGGGTTACGCGAATAGCAAGCGGTGTGCCGGTAGGAGGAGACCTGGAATATATAGATGAGGTTACACTTCTTAGGGCGTTGGATGGAAGGACTGAGTTATAGTGTGGCTTTGAATCTTGCTGGTGCAGCCGGATTGCAGCATTGCTTTACAATCCACAGAATCATATCATGTATAGAAAGCAGAATCGTTATAAAGAATATAGAATCAACAAAACAGATACTTAAAGAATGAGGTGTGTTATGGCAGGAAGTATGATAGGAGAGATAATCACAGATCATAGGGAAAGAATGCTTAATCTTAAGAAGTATTATCCTTTTTTCAGGCTCATGGACGCTTCATTTGACCAGTATAAGGATGGAAAGTACTGTGCGCTTGATATGGGTTATATTCTTATGGCTGTTCTGCGTTTTTTTATTGAGGAGAATAACTTTAAGGAAAAGGATATTACATATAATGAATATCTTGATTTCTTTAAGCTGCTTGTTAAAAGGGATTTTGGTCTTGAGCTTTCGGATGAAGAATGCAGGGAAGCGGCGGATTATGTGTTCGATAAGATAAAAAATGAAGGCAGGCCTTTTGAGTTCAGGTATTATGATCCGGTTGAACATAAGAAAAGGGTGTCAAGAATGAAGCTCATTGAAAGCACAATAAGAGATAATAGTGTGTGGTATTCGATAAGCTCTGATGCTGTGGAATTCTATCTTGATACTAAGGAGATAAAAGATGAAAGCAGGATAAGTGTTTCACAGCTTCTGCTTGAAAAGATGATTAATTCGAATAACTTTAAAGGCGGAGTAGAGGTTGTTGAAAGAATCAACGAAGAGGTAGGACGCTTAAAGCTTCGCAAGGCAGAGGTTATGGAAGTCCTTTCGCAGGATGTGAATGCAGGTATAGATGCATATGAGGATTTCGTAAGCACTGGCATGAAGTGGTTTAATGATGAGGAGAAGCTTTTTAAGAAAAACAAGGAGCTTATAGATAAGGCGATATCAAGACTTGAAGGCTTTTCATCGGGAACAGACAGCTATTACAGGACGATGAAGGAGATACATTATCTTGAGGATCAGCTAAAGATAGCCATGAACAGGCATGCAGAACTGCTTCGTGACTGCACACAGATGCAGAATACAACGGATGAGGCAGTAAGAAGGGCTAAGCTGTCGAGGCTGCGTCTGCATATGGATTTTTCAACAGCACTGTCGGATATGATAAAGAAGGATAATGCGGAAGCACTTAAGTATCTGATAGATCCTTTATTTAAGCTGAATATTAAAAAGACTATAGATCTTAGGACGATAGATGAAGCACTTATGGTAAAGCCTGAGAGATATGAGAAGAAAGAATATGTTAATGATGAAGAACCAGAGAAGATAGTCTATGATGATGAAGTGGAGGATGAAAGAATCCGTCACAACTATATATTCATAATGACGAATCTTCTTACGTGTATAGATAAGGTGTGTTTGAAAAAATCGGACATATTAACACTTGATGAATTCGGAGAATACATGAGCAGGGCTTATGGTGATACTATACTTAAAAATGCGGACTATTATGCATTTTTTGTTAATCTGTGTCAGAGAGATGAGTATGTTATAGGTGGAGATGACATGCACAGCGAAACATTTCTTGATGGCATACTTGAAGATGGTTTTGGTGGTAAAGAGGTCAGACATTTTAAGATAATAAAAGGTGGGACTTTACCAGAGAGTGAACAGGCTGACAGTGAATACATGCAGGTTACTAATGTAGCATTTATGAAGGCTTATGATGATGCTTTGTCATAGCTGGCATGGTGAACACAGTAAAATGAACATAGTATGATGAATACAGTATGATGAACATAGTACGATGAACATAGTACGATGAAACGATGCTGTAAGAATTCAGACAGGATAACATGGAGGATATATGGAAAACAGGAATCTGGACAAGGCACTGGATATAGTATCAAAGCTTATAATGGGTGAAAAGATAAGCGAAAGTAAAGATAACAGCCAGCTTTATCAGGAATACAATACTAACGCCGAGGTGTATGACATAGTTCATATGTCACTTAAGAAGTTCAATCTTAATATATATGAATATAACAACAGCTTATATGTCAGTGCAGGGGATAATAACAAGGTGTTTGGCTACACTAACGAAGAGTTGAGAAATAAGCTTGGATTAAGGGTGAACAGGGAGTTATATCTTGTATATTTTATAATATATAACATAATTACAGAATTCTATACTGATTCGGCAAGCACAACATACGCAGAGTTTGTGAGAGTTGAGGATATAGTAAAAAATGTAGACTCATCCGTATCTGCCATAATAGATAAGAAGCTGGGCATGATTATAGATGATGTTGAAGAAAACAGCTTCAAGCAGATAGCACTAAGCTGGGATGCTCTTCCAGTAATAACAGTAGCTGATACGGCAGATGTAAGGGCAGCTAAGAATTCTAAAACAGGCTTTGTAAAGATAGCACTGAATTTCTGTGTATCACAGGAGCTTCTTATGGAAGCACAGAACAGATTCTACCCAACTGACAGGTTCAAGGCACTTATAGAGAACTATTTTGACGGCTATAAGGGACGCATGGCAGAACTTATGCAGGAACAGTCGTAAATTTACTTCGTAAAAACAAGGAGGTATATATGCCACAGATTAACAGAGTTAGGGTTAATAATGTAAAATATAATTTTGGTACTCAGTTTTATGATGATTTTATGATGCGTTTTAACTGCAGGAATACCATATATGATCTTGCTAATGGTGGTGGCAAGAGTCTTCTTATGCTTCTTCTTATGCAGAATATGATACCAAACTGTACACTTGATGAAAAACAGCCGATAGAAAAGCTGTTCAGGAAAGGCAGTGGCAACACATGCATACATTCGCTTGTAGAGTGGAAGCTTGATTCACATTGCCAGAGGGATGGTTACAGATATATGACGACAGGCTTCTGTGCAAGAAGGGCAAGGAGTGCAGAAGAAAGAGAAGATGCACAAGACAAAGAAGATTACATGGCAGCAGCCACGGATACAGGAAGCATGACAGCCAGGAGCAGTACAGCTTCAGATAATACAAGTATAGAGTACTTTAACTACTGCATATTCTATAAGAAGTTCGGACCTGATGATATAAAGAACCTTCCGCTGGTGCACAATGGTGAAAGAGTAACTTATAATGGATTAAAGGCATATCTGAGAGATGTAACTAAAGAAGATAAGGACATAGAGGTTCATATATTTGACAGGAAAGGCGACTATCAGAGCTTCATATCAAAGTATGGCATATATGAAAGTGCATGGGAAATAGTAAGAGGTATTAACAAAACTGAGGGTCATGTAAGAACATATTTTGAAACTAACTATAGAACAAGCCGCAAGGTCGTTGAGGATCTTCTTATAGAAGAAATCATACAGAAATCTTACAATAACAGGCTGTCTGTTGAAAATGATGACTCCATGATGGCTAAGACGCTTCTTGATATAAAGGATAAGCTTATAGAGCTTTCAAGAAAGAACAGTCAGATAAGCAGTTATGATAACCAGATGGAAGTGCTGGAACGGTTCAAGGAGTATGCAGATACATATACAGAATTCTACAAGAATAAGAAAAATAAAGAAGAAGCTTTATATTCAATGCTTGCATCGGCAGTACATATGGCAACAGACAAGCAGTCAGAACTTGAAGCACATGACGAAAGGAATACTGACCTTGTAAACAGGCTTGAAGATAAAAAGAAGAGTATTGCTGTTGCCAAAGTATTATCAGAAAAGAAGTCACTTAAGGATGTTGAGGGGCTTGTAAAGAAGTCAAAAGAACTTCTTTCACAGAAGCAAAGCAGGATAGCTGCAGTAAAGAAGCGCCTTATGCTTATGGAATCAGCCAATGATTATTATGATTATATAGAGTATGAGAAAGAACTGTTAAAGGTTGATACAGCACTTGATAACAGAATGAGGGAAGATGAAGACATAACCTCTGAGCTTGAAAGGCTTGCAGGCGTGTACAGGATATACTATGAAAAGCATGTAGGTGAACTTGAGGATATGACACATGCCGCAGCAGAGGATGAAAAACAGGCATATGACATACTTGCAGAGGCAAAGGATAATCATAGAAATGCAGAAAAAGACTGTGCAGTTGTTCTTGGCTTAAGGGATAACATGCAGGAAAAAATAAGCAGGGATGAGATAAGACAGCAGGAGCTTTGCAGACAGTATGGAGTACTTGTTGCAGATACAGCTTTGTCTGAGCTTGAAAAATGCAATAACCATATATCAGATATAAGCGGTGATATACATAGTGTAAAGAGCGGGCTTGAAGAGGACACAAAGCAGATATATAAGGTACAGGAGCAGATTAATCTGTTAAAGACCAAAAAGGTTATGCTGCGGGAAAATATCAGCAGAATGGATGAACAGTCGCAGCTGTTAAGGGATAATGCCGACAGACTTGCAGATATAGAGAAGGTATATGGTGTAAGATTAGCCGATGATCTTGATGAGGCTGTACTTAAAGCATATACAAAGATGAATACAGAGTACAATGAAAAATCCAGGGAGTATGATAAGCTTAACCAGTATATAGAAGCACTCAATTCCGGCTCATATTATATGGATAGTCCTGATAGAAGGGCGTTTAAGGATTATCTTTACAATACATATGGCACAGATGTTATAGAAGGTCATGTATGGGTTTCACAGCTTGATGATGTCCAAAGAGAAAACGTCTTAAAAAGAATTCCGTTTGTTGAATACAGCTTTATAATAAAAAATGATTTTGACAGAGTTAAGAATAATAATGTTTTAAATACATTTGGAAGAGGTACACAGATATATCCAGTCATAAGTGAGAAGGTACTTGATAGCCAGCAGGCTGCCATAGATAAGGATATGATGGTATTCGCACTTAAAGATATGAGCTTTTTAAGGGATGATACGAAACGCAGACTTGAGATTAAGACAGCAAAGGAAGAACTCGACAACCTGAATGAAGATATGCAGAAGCTTGAAGGCAGAAAACAGATAGTATGGGAGGATTATACATTTGTTGTAAAATACGAAGCTATTTCAGGAAATACCCATACTAAAGCAGTTGAAAATGTAAGGCAGGAGCTTGACCAGGTTATAGAACAGCTTTCACAGGTGGATGGAAGCATAGACATATATAAAGAAAAAAAGGCAGAGGATGCCAATAAACTTGAGAATCTAAAAAAACAGCTTGACAGTGCACTAGGTCAGGCAGAAGGGTTAAAGAAGATATCAGACCTGTATGCGGAAATATCAGAAGAGAGGAACAGCCTGAAAGCATACAATGACAAGCTTGCCAAGGCAGAGCGTGCGATAATCGGGTATGCAGCACAGCTTGACAAGTCAAGGGAAGAGTATCTTAGGATTAACGAATACAAGGATAATGTTGATAAGAAATACACAGAACTTGTATACAACTGGGAAAATATTTTCTCAAAGTATTATGTGCAGGATGATACACCAGCAGATGGAAACAAAAAGCCAGATACTACAGAGTATGATGAAGAAAATATAAGGGAGATTACAGGACGTTTCGCAGGACTTAAAGATATTCTTATGAATAAGAATGCAGACCTTACAGATAAGGAAGCGCTTAAGAGTCATCTTGAAGCATCAATGAAAAAATGTATTGATTCTATCATCTACAGAGGTGAAGAACCTGAAAAACTTAAAGAGCTGTATCTTCAGGGGAAGATATCGGTAAGCAGCCAGGAAAAGCTTCATGAGATATCAGATGAATTAACTGAACTTAACAAACAGTATAATGATTCAGACCGTGAACTTGGCATGCAGGAGGCTATGCTTAACAGACTTGAGGGAAGTGTTTCATATGCTATATCACAGATTGAAGAAAGGTATGGAACATATGAAGAGTTTGAGTGTGACGATCCGGATGGCTACGTTAAGAATAATACTGTCATAACAAGAGAGCTTGAGGATGGTATAAAGAAGGAAGCGGCAGCAGGAAAGAAGCTTGAGAATGAGCTTAAAGATATCCAGGTATGCAGAAAAGATATTGAAAGAATCATGTCAGGTGCAGGAATAAATATACCTGATGAAGAAATATTGAAAAAAACGGACATAAAGTATCAGGATTATAATAACCTGAATAAGGAATATGAGCAGACTGCAAAAGAATATTCAGCAATACTTAAGCTGGAGTATAAAAAAACAGATGAATTCGTAAAATATAAGAGTAAGCTTATAGATTCACTAAAGAGCTATAATGCAGAGGATCTTGCTGTGCAGATAAGTATGTCAGTAAACATGCCAAAGGATGAGCAGCAGACAAGTGCACTGATTGCTTCTCTTGATGAGACGAATAGTTATATTGAACTTGAAAAGACAAGAGTACACAAGGGAATCGAAGATATGGAGAGAATAAAGGATAACTTCGAAAACCGTTGTATACAGACATGCAGCAATATACGTACGGAGCTTGAAAGACTTCCTAAGCTTTCACATATTAAGATGGATAAAGAAGATATATCTATAATAGGTCTTAATATTCCATATGTTAAGGAGAGCGTATACAAGGAAAGAATGTCAGAGTATATAGATGAGACTATAGAGGCAGCAGAGAGCTTTAAAGATCCTGAGGAAAGGTTCAGATATATACGAAACAGACTTACATGGAAAAGACTTTTCTCTGTTATAGTAACAGATATGAATTCAATAAGGATTAATCTGTATAAGAGAGAACGTATAAAAGATCAGAGCAGGTACTTAAGATATGAGGAAGCCGTAGGCTCAACAGGACAGTCACAGGGTATTTATATACAGTTCCTTATTGCAATCATAAACTATATATCGAATATTAATACAGTTATGGATGGCGGAATTGTGGGAAATACTATATTTATAGATAATCCTTTTGGCGCTGCAAAGGACATATATATATGGGAGCCTATATTTAAGCTTCTGAAGGCTAATCATATACAGCTTATAGTTCCGGCAAGAGGTGCAACTCCTGCTATAACAGCACGCTTTGATGTCAACTACATATTAGGACAGAAGATGGCAGATAACAGGCAGCAGACAGTTGTTGTTGATTATTACAGCAACGTAAAACAACAGGAGTTAGAATACACCAGAATGAATTATGAGCAGGCAAGCTTTGATTTCTTATAGTCTGTATGTGTTATAACAGCTTGCTTTTTAAGCCGGATTCGAGCCGGATTTAAGCCTTTTTTTACATTAACTGGCGGTTTACAACAATACTCTGCTGTGATAAAATTATATGGAGTGTTTAGATATGAGGGTCAATTTATTGACACATTGGAGGTCTTTAACGTGGATAAATACGAGTTTAATATAAAGTTGGAACAGATTAAGAAGCTTGCCGCTAAGAAAGAGTATAAGCAGGCTGCACAGATAGCTAAAGAAATGAACTGGAATAAGGTCAAAGACTGGTCTACTCTAGCAACAGTCATCAATGTGCAGGAGGCAGCCGGAGATTACGAGGAAGCAAGGGATATGGCTATACTTGCTTACAACCGTAACCTTGGTGGAAGAAAGCTTATATACAAGCTTACAGAGTTTTTCATAAAGGTAAATGATTTTGAAAATGCAGAAGAATTATATAAAGAATATGCTAAGATATCAGCACATGATGTTAACAGATATATTCTATATTATGATTTAAGAAGGGCACAGGGAGCACCAGATACTGAGCTTGTAAAGATACTTGAAGATTATAAGGAATCAGAGATAGACGAGAAGTATATGTATGAGCTTGCTAACCTATATTATAAAACAGGACGCAGGGAAGACTGTATTAAGACATGCGATAACCTTGTTTTATGGTTCCAGGATGGCATATATGTTGAGAATGCAGTCAGACTTAAGGAAAAGCTTGGAGTTAATCTTTCTAATACACAAAGAAGGATACTTGGAGAGATTAATGCAAGAAAGTCTGACGAAGAGGCTAACAAGGAAAGAATGTTCATGGAACAGAAGGAACTTGCACGGCTTAAAAAGGATGAGGTTGGAGATGTGCTTGAAGCAGATGAGCTTAAGAAAACTGAGTCTGACAGTGTAAAAGAGCAGCCTGCATCCGAAGCCAAAGAGAATATAGCTTCAGAACATGATAATGACAGCTCAGAAGATAGTGATGAACTGTCAATAGACCTTGTGCAGAATAACCAGAACAGTGCATTAAAGGAATCGATTGTAAAAGCCATTGAAAGACAGAACGAAGCGAATAAAGAAGCAGCAGCTGCAATAGCTGAGAATAAAGAAAAGCAGAAAGCCGCAGAGGATAATCCAGCTGGCAGTCTGCCGGATAGTTTGTCAGAAAGTCTGTCAGATAGTTCGGATAACAGCTTCTCAGAGAATGTAAGTAAAGCTTCGTTATCGCTTAAAGAGCTTATCGAAAATGCTAAGAAAAAGATAGAAAACAGCTGTGAGAAAATAAGCAGGGAAGATGAAGAAGAAGCCAGACGTGTAGCTCAGAAGCGTATAGATGAACAGGCTGATGCCATGAATATAGAAGTTTCAGTTCCTAATTACAGTATATACGATACACATAATATTCAGGAAGAGCTTGCAAAGAATGTAAAGAATCTTTTTGAAGATGAGCAGGAAGAAACATTCAGACCACCTTTTGAAAGAAAGGATAGTAGAAATAACGAGAATGTTGATAAGACCTTAGCAAAGACTGCATCAGCAGATACAGACAGTGAGCAGCCATATAATGATGACCAGACAGAGGATGAGCAGATAGAAGGCCAGCTAAGTATCACAGACTGGATAGAATCTGTAAGGGAAGAAAAGTATGGAAAGCAGGATACGAGGGAGTTCTCTAAGGCAGAACTTGAACGTATGCTTGATGAAAAGGATGAGAAGAGCAAAGCTTATGAACGTATAATCGCAAGGAAGAAGGAAGAGGCTTTAAACAAAGGCACAGAATTCGATGAAGCAGAGGCGAAAAGACTTGCAGAAGCAGAGGTTGCACTTGATTCGGCCAGACGTGACCTTGCCATGAGAACAGGTAAAGCAGCATTTATCCTTGAACAGAATACAGTAAAAGAACTTAAGAATGCAGAGGAAGAGGCTGCTAAAGAGGTTATCAATACATCTGATATGGCTGCACAGACACCACAGAATAATTCTAAGGTAGTGAACTTTGACAGTCTGGTGGAGAAAGATAACAAAGATGATTTAAATGAGGAGCTTTCACTTGATACAGCAAAGTTAAGTCCTGTAACTGACGAAATGCTTAAGGAATACGGACAGAAACAGGATAAGGTAGATGAAGCTTCATATGCAGCTGATAGCATAGCAGTGCAGGTAAATGAAACAGCAGCATCATATTCAGAAACAGCATCTGTTTATTCTGATAGCGATAGCAAGGAAGGTAAGCAGATGGATGATATGGATGAAGAACAGTCGGAGAAGAAGCTTTCTGGAGAATTAGCAAAGATATTCAGAAAGTACAGAGAAATGCCAGGACTTGAGGCACAGCTCGTCGAGCTGTTTGAGTCACTTGATAAAGAGATGAATATGAAAACATCAGCATGCGGTAATATTCTTATATCTGGTAACTCAAGCTCTGACAAGACAGATCTTGCAAGAACAATAGTAAGGGCGATTAATTATGTATACCCTGACAAGCCTAAGAAGATAGCCAAAACATCTGGCGAAAGTATCAACCAGAGAGGTATAGTAAAGGCGATGGGTAAGCTTAAGGGAACAGCACTTATTGTAGAAGGAGCAGGAACTATCCAGCCTAAGAGGATAAATGAGATAGTTTCATGTCTGAATGAAGAGACAGACAGAATGATAGTTATATTTGAAGATTCAGATGCAGAAATGAATGTGCTTCTTAACTTTAACCCAGAGCTTACTAAAACATTTAACCATAAGATAACTCTTAAGCAGTATAATGTTAATGAGCTTGTGGAAATGGCTAAAAGATTTGCAAGAAAGAGACAGTATGAAGTAGGTGATGATGCACTTCTTGAGCTTTATCTTAAGATAGATAAGCTTCATAACATAAATGATAATATCAAGCTTGATGATATTAAAGAAGTTGTTAATAAAGCAATCGCAAACTCTGAAAGGAGAGCATCAAGAAAGTTCTTTGGTGGTCTTAAGAAGAAGCGCAGTGATACTGGTGATGTGATATTCCTTACAGAGGCAGACTTTAAGGATTGAAAAAAAGAGTAAACATAAGATGTGGAAATACATCATAGAAATGGAGGATTAATATGAATATTGAAGAAATGTCAGTAAACGCGATCAGGGTGTTATCCGCTGATGCTATCCAGAAGGCTAATTCAGGACATCCTGGCCTGCCACTTGGAACAGCACCTATAGCTTATGAGTTATTCTCAAAGCATATGAACTATAATCCACAGAATCCTGAATGGATCAACAGGGACAGATTCGTTCTTTCCGGTGGACATGGTTCTATGTTACTTTACTCATTATTCCACCTTTTTGGAATAGGTAATCTCTCACTTGATGAGGTTAAGAACTTCAGACAGTTTGGTTCTTTAACACCAGGACATCCAGAGTATGGACATACAGTAGGTGTTGAGGCTACAACAGGTCCACTTGGACAGGGTATGGCTATGGCAGTAGGTATGGCTATGGCAGAAGCACATCTTGCATCGGTATTCAACAAGGAAGGATATCCTGTAGTTGACCACTATACATATGTTTTAGGAGGAGATGGCTGCATGATGGAAGGTATTTCATCTGAATGCTTCTCACTCGCAGGAACATTAGGACTTTCAAAGCTGATTGTATTTTACGATTCTAACAATATATCTATTGAAGGAAGCACAGATATAGCATTCACAGAGGATGTTGTGACAAGATTCAAGGCATTTGGTTTCCAGACAATAGAAGTAGAGGATGGCAACGATCTTTGTGCAATAGGAAAGGCTATAGAAGAAGCTAAGGCTGATAAGACAAGACCATCACTTATTAAAGTTAATACTCTTATCGGATACGGCTGTCCTGCTAAGCAGGGTAAGGCTAGCGCACATGGTGAGCCGCTTGGTGTTGATAATGTTGCAGCACTTAAGGAAAATATCGGATGGCCATGTAAGGGTGACTTCGAGGTTCCACAGGAAGTATATGATCATTATAAAGAGCTTTCAGCTAATATGGCAAAGGCAGAGGATAAGTGGAATGAGCTGTTTGCAGCTTATGTAGAGAAATATCCTGAAATGAAGGAACTGTGGGATAACTACTTTGATGGCTATGACATGTCCGATTTATTCAATTCTGATGAATATTGGGCAAAGGGAGATAAAGCTGAAGCCACAAGAAATACAAGTGGAGCTATCCTTAATATGATAAAGAAGGCTATGCCTAATCTTATAGGTGGTTCAGCAGATCTTGCTCCATCTAACAAGACTAATATGAAAGATGCAGGAGATTTTTCTAAGGATAATTATGCAGGAAGCAATCTTCACTTTGGTGTAAGAGAGCAGGCTATGGCAGCAATAGGAAACGGACTTATGCTTCACGGTGGACTTAAGGCGTTTGTTGCAACCTTCTTTGTGTTTAGTGATTATGTTAAGCCAATGGCGAGACTTACAGCACTTATGAAGCTTCCATTAACATATGTATTCACTCATGACAGCATAGGTGTAGGTGAGGATGGACCAACACATGAACCTATTGAACAGCTTGCAGCATTCCGTTCACTTCCAGGCTTCACAGTATTCAGACCTTGCGACAGAACAGAAACAGCAGCAGCATGGATGTATGCGGTTGAGAACGAGTGTGGACCAACAGGACTTGTACTTACAAGACAGAATCTTCCACAGATGGAGGGTTCATCTAAGGATGCACTTAAGGGTGGCTATGTTATAGCTGACTCACAGAAGGAAGTTCCAGATGCAATTATAATTGCAAGCGGTTCAGAAGTAAGCCTTGCAGTAAATGCTAAGGAAGAACTTAAGAAGGATGGCATAGATGTAAGAGTTGTAAGTATGCCAAGCATGGAGCTGTTCGATAAGCAGTCAGCAGAATATAAGGAAAGCGTGCTTCCTAATGCTGTAAGAAAGAGAGTTGCAGTTGAGGCACTTTCAGACTTTGGCTGGTATAAGTATGTAGGACTTGATGGCAGGGTTATTGCTATGGAGGGCTTTGGTGCTTCTGGTCCAGCAGCTACATTGTTCGAGCACTTTGGCTTCACAGTTGATAATGTTGTTAAGACAGTAAAGGAAGTTATTGGATAAATATCTGGATAAATCTATATCTGGATTAATCTTATGAAATAATAAAACAGATAACAATCAAACAACAATCAAACAACAATCAAATAGATAATAATAAGGCTCTGGTTTGACCAGCAGTACTGCAATATTGTATATATCGCATTGTGCTGCCGGCTGAATCAGGGCTTTTAGCATATTAGGAGCTTTTATTTGTAAGATAACTCTTATGCCTGAAAAGCTATATGTAATAAATACAAATAAAATACATATAAAATACAATAAATTAACATATAATTACTTGAAATAACAAAAAAAGGGGTATATACTATTGATATAAAGATTGTTAGAGTATTAACAATCTAATCAAACAAATGAATGATTGCATTGTGGGGTGCAATCGGTGGATTATAACATTAATCCATAATTAATCACTTATTATTATATTTTTAATTAGGAGGTACAGGATTATGGTACGTTTTACATTACCAAGAGATTTATATCATGGTAAGGGAGCTCTTGAAGCACTTAAGACTCTTAAAGGAAAGAAGGCTATCATCTGTGTGGGTGGTGGTTCTATGAAGCGTTTCGGATTCCTTCAGAGAGCTGAGGATTATCTTAAGGAAGCAGGAATGGAAGTTAAGTTATTCGAGGGTATCGAATCAGATCCTTCAGTTGATACGGTTATGAAGGGTGCTAAGGTTATGGAAGAATATCAGCCAGACTGGATAGTAGCTATTGGTGGTGGTTCTCCTATCGATGCTGCCAAGGCTATGTGGATTAAGTACGAATATCCAGAAACAACATTTGAAGATATGTGCAAGGTATTCGGTTTACCAAAGCTTCGTACTAAAGCTCATTTCTGTGCTGTTTCATCTACATCAGGTACAGCTACAGAGGTTACAGCATTCTCAGTTATTACAGATTATGAGAAAGGTATTAAGTATCCTTTAGCAGACTTTGAGATTACTCCTGATGTTGCTATTGTTGACCCAGAGCTTGCAGAGACTATGCCTAAGAAGCTCGTAGCACATACAGGTATGGATGCTATGACACATGCTATTGAAGCTTATGTATCTACTGCTAACTGTGACTACACAGATGCACTTGCTCTTCATGCTATGAAGATGATTAAGGATGATCTTATTGGTTCATATAACGAAGATATGGAGAAGAGAGATGCAATGCACAACGCACAGTGTCTTGCAGGTATGGCATTCTCTAACGCATTACTTGGTATTGTACACTCTATGGCACATAAGACAGGTGCAGCATTTGAAGGTGGACATATTATCCATGGTGCAGCTAATGCTATGTATCTTCCTAAGGTTATCAAGTTTAACTCTAAGGATGAGACAGCAGCTAAGCGTTATGCATACATAGCTGATTTCTTAGGCTTAGGTGGAGATACAACTGAAGCTAAGATTGATAACTTAATCGCTATGCTTCGTAAGATGAATGACGAGCTTAACATACCACAGTGCATTAAGAACTATGGTGAGGGTGGACTTCCAGCAGAACAGGGAATCGTTCCAGAAGATGAATTCCTTGCTAAGCTTCCAGATGTTGCAGCTAATGCTATCAAGGATGCATGTACAGGCTCTAACCCACGTCAGCCAAGTCAGGAAGAGATGGAGAAACTTCTTAAGTGCTGCTACTATGATACAGAAGTAGATTTCTAGAAATATAATGATGTATAGTGTTATAATATAATGCTGTTAAAGGCGGAGCGATACTAAGGTCTAAGGTGTCGGTCCGCCTTTGATGTGTGCATGGTGACATATGTTTCTAAAGGACCAGAACTTCTTAAGGAACATTACGATGCAAAAGAATATGGTGTTAAGAGCAAGAAAGGTTTCTATGATTATTCTGATGGTAATGATGAAGAAACAATAGCAAAAAGAGATGAAAAGTTCTTAAAGCTGTATCGTGCGTTATATCAGTAGATGTAATGGATAAACATATTGAATAAAATCTTTTAGAATTCATATAATTAATAAAAAAGGATGCAACAATTTATCTTAAAATGTTGCATCCTTTGAATGTTTGTTCTACTCAATTACATATTCTATATCGTCATATAATAATAATACTTAACTGCGATTACTAATAAAATTATAAAAATAGTTTGGGTTAAAAATGTTATTGTTTTATTTTTATTATCTTGTTTTTTATTATCTTGTTTTTTATTATCTTATATTTTTATTTTCTTATTATTTTTATATTCTTTCACGACTTTTTCAAGTTATAAATTTACCTTATAAATTTACACTTAAGAATACCGAATCTTTATCATCCTGCTTTATCCCAAGATATCTTTTAGTTATTTCGTATGATGAATGATTATATATATCCATAAGAACTGCTGGTGGTGTTCCATACTTCCATGCATAATATCCGAATGTTTTTCTCATAGAGTGGCAGCTTATTCCATTCTCCATATTAAGGGAAGAGGCTGCCTGCTTTATTATCCGGAATGCCTGTGAACGGCATAGATGGGTGTGTTCTTTCTGCCCCATAAATATATATTCATTTACGTCAAAATAGTGCAGACTGTTAAGATATGTCTGCAATCCGGTTCTTGTACTTGCGTTAATAGCTATTCGGTTTTCTTTTCCAGTCTTTTTCTCTGTCACTATTATATGTTTTTTGAAACATTTTTTCCTGGAATCATAAACATCGTTCCATTTCAGCTTCAGTATATCACTTATTCTTAATGCGGAATTAACGCCAAGACATATTAAGGCATAGTTTCGGTAGTTCGTTTTCTGCTCCAGATAGTAGTTTCTAAATGCTTCTAATTCTTCATCGTTACGTATTGGTTGTGCTGTTCCCATATCAAATCCTCCATTTAATTCAAAAGGATGCAACATTTTAAGATAAATTGTTGCAGATAACAGGTTAACAAGGAGGTTATATGTTAAAGCTTACGATTAAGCCTGGTGAATTTATCAACATAGGTGAGGATATAAGGGTTGTTTATTCGGGAGGTTCAGAGGGAAATATCCACCTTCTGATAGATGCCCCTAGGGAACTGAATATTGTAAGAAGCAAGGTGCTTGCAAGAAACAAAGAGAAGGAAGGCAAAGAAGCATCACGCTTCATTTCTCCTTATTATGCAGAATCCAAGCTTTCACCAGACACACTTACCAAGATACGCCGTCTGATTAAAGAAGACAAGATGGCAAACAAAGATAATACGCAGAATTAGCATGGAAGTTCTGCTTATTATATAGGCTTTATATATGCGGTATAGATATGACGACATTATCAGAAACAATATTTTAAAATAAAAATGATATGTGAGATGTCGGAAAAATATAAATGCATATATAAAGCAGCCAAGGGAACGGATTCCCTGTTAAAAATATTATATTTACACGGAGGTACATACTATGGTAGTACAACACAATATGGCAGCTATGAATGCTAACAGAATGTTAAGTGGAGTTTCATCTGCACAGTCAAAGTCAACAGAGAAGTTATCTTCAGGTTACAGAATCAACCGTGCAGCAGATGATGCAGCAGGACTTTCTATTTCAGAGAAGATGAGAAGCCAGATCAGAGGTCTTAACCAGGCTTCAACTAACGCCCAGGACGGTATTTCACTTATCCAGACAGCAGAAGGTGCTTTAAATGAGCAGCACTCAATCCTTCAGAGAATGAGAGAGCTTTCAGTACAGGCTTCAAATGGTACAGAAACAGATGATGATAGAGAGGCAGTACAGAACGAAATCGAGCAGCTTCAGAGCGAGCTTACTAGAATCTCTGAAACAACAGAGTTTAATACTATGAAGTTACTGGATGGTTCACAGTCAGGTCCAGAGGGAGCTTCATCTACTAGTAATTCTACAACGGGTTCAGTTGTATCAAAAACTACATCAGCAAAGTTAACAACAACAGCGGCAGATGCTTCTGGTGCTGCATTTAAAGATGAAGTTATAAATGTTGATGGAGTAGATGTTAAGGTAGAATGGTCTAAGTTATCAGATGCTGATAAGACAGCGTTAAAAAAGAAATGGGATGGTACTGCAGGTACAGACTTTTCTGTAGATGATGCTAAAAAGGCAGCATCTATTATGGAAAAAGCTATCAATGCTGCAATTACTAATAGCGGATACAATGCTTCTTCAGTAACAGTAAAATCCAATGGAGATGGTACTTTTGATATAAAATCAAGTACTACAGGAACAAATTCTGTTATAAAAGCTGAAGACACTACTGATGGTTACATAGGTGCTCAGGCAGGAACTAATACTACAGTAACTGGGAAAGTAAATTATAATGGTGATGCTATCACAGCACAAGAAAAATTCTATATGGATATTAATGGTCAATCATTAGTAGTTACACCATCAGCAGTTGCAAATGGAGCTGATATGACCACAGTTGCTAATGGCTTGCAGACTTCAATTAATAATGCAATAACATCATATAATGCAGGTAGAGATACAGATGATCAGTTAAAGAATGTTACAGTATCAGCAACTAATGATGGACGATTAGTTATTAATAGTGAAAGCGGACCAGTTTCATTCTCAGATTTTGGTTCAGGTGAAGCAGCTAAGAAGTTAGGTCTTGATGCGTCATCAACTAAGAGTGCAGGTAATGGAGGTATCACTCTTCAGATAGGTGCTAACGAAGGTCAGACAATGAACTTCACACTTGACGATATGAGTGCAACATCACTTGGAGTTGCAGGAAATAAGGTTGATTTAAGTACACAGTCATCAGCACAGAAAGCTACAACAGCTATTGATGCAGCAATTAAGAAGGTTTCAGCTGCAAGAGGAAAGATGGGTGCTGTCCAGAACAGACTTGAGCATACTATTTCTAACCTTGACACAGCTTCTGAGAATATGCAGACAGCAGAGTCACGTATCCGTGATACAGATATGGCTGAAGAAATGGTTAACTACAGCAAGAACAGCATCTTAGCTCAGGCTGGACAGTCTATGCTTGCACAGGCTAACCAGGCTAACCAGGGTGTTCTTACACTCCTTCAGTAATCAGAGTGAAGTGTAGTTAATACATTAAAAAGATTATTACATGAAGATGTGTTAATGTATTTTAAATAAAACTTAATATGTAACCGTTTTAATCCCCCATTCGTACAACCCATGTGAGTATGAATGGGGGATTTGATTTTATATATTTTGGTATATATTTTCTAAAATATTGTCGATTACAACAATTATCCAACGACTTACAACAAAAATATAAAAAGCATATTGTAAATATATAACAAATGTGTTTATATAATATTAATACTATTATTGTTGGTATGCATAGAGCTGATAGTCAGCAGAATTATACATGTATATACAGATATATGTGTATATAGATATATGGATATATAGAAAGATATATAAGTATGAGAAAGCTTAGATTTCTGCAGTCTGTATGACAATAAAAGTGTAATTAAATTATGGATACGGAGGATATATGGATTTAAAGACAAACAGAAAGTTCAAGGATACATTGTTCAGGAAGGTTTTTAATAATAAGAAGGATTTGCTTAGTTTGTACAATGCATTGAATAATACAGAGCATACAGATGAGAGCCTGATTACAATTAACACGATAGAGGATGCGATATATATAGGGTATAAGAATGATATTTCATTTATTATAAACAGCGAATTGAATCTTTATGAGCATCAGAGCAGCGTTAATCCCAATATGCCGGTAAGAGGTCTTATATATTTTGCCGAGCTGTATAAGGGATATATAGATCAAAATAATCTGCTTATATATAATGAGCGTCTTGTTAAGCTGCCATTTCCAAGATATGTTGTTTTCTATAATGGAACAGAAGAGCAGCCGGAAGAGCAGGAACTTAGATTATCAGATTCATTTGTACAGGTGCCAGAAAGGGAAGGCTTAAAAGACACAGCAGGTACAGAAGCTGATAAAACAAATAAACCAAGTGTAGAAGTAGTTGTACAATTATTGAATATCAATTATGGGTGTAATCAGGAGCTGATGGAAAAGTGCCAGAAGCTGATGGAGTACTCCAAATTTGTTGCACTTGTAAGAGTGAAAAGTGATATGTTGACGGAGAAATATAAGAAAGAAATGAAGTCAGTTAATAAGAAAGAAATATTTGCAGAGGCAGTAG
>UMGH01028962.1_pt1 | contig 33684 bp, 24 predicted proteins | sample 1965231 | NCBI WGS metagenome assembly UMGH01 (sample SAMEA4836068, study PRJEB28245) | human gut metagenome | biome: gut microbiome; material: fecal sample | place: Denmark | collected 2008 | reverse complement strand
ACTTTTTTAAATTGTCATGAGGGTTTCATTAGAATCTTTCACGCGTCAGCCTCACCCCATCGGGGTGATATATGGTAGCCAGGTATGAGAGTGAGGGGGAGACTTGTTCCCCCTCACTCTCATGCCTGGTTTTGGATATGATTCCGATGCACTTCGCACGCCGTAGGTGTGCAATTGGGCCTAGGCGTATAGCCGTTTACATAGGATACACATATTGTTTTTATATGTACGATTATTCATTGAGGGCAAATAACAACTAAAAAATTCAACGTCAATAAAAACGGCTATACGCTTAAGCCCAATTGCACACCTACGGCATGCGTAGTTTGGTTCCCATATAAAATAAAACACGGTTTAGCACGTTACTTATATAAAAAAGCATTATCTTTGCATGGGGCAATGCATCCCCACTCTAACTAAAAAAGTAGTGCTTGATACACAACCCAAAAAATGTGGTAACTCAAGCCATTACTAACCCAATACCGTTATACATGAAAGGAATTGTATTAGCTGGCGGTAGTGGTACACGCCTCTACCCCATTACTAAAGGAATTAGCAAACAACTCATTCCCATCTTCGACAAACCGATGGTATACTACCCCATCTCGGTGTTGATGCTTGCTGGAATTCGCGATATTCTCATTATCTCTACACCGCAAGACATGCCAAGCTTTCAGCGTTTGCTGGGCGATGGTTCTGACTTTGGCGTTCACTTTGAATATGCTGTGCAACCCTCGCCCGATGGTTTAGCACAGGCGTTTTTAATTGGCGAAGAGTTTATTGGCAACGACTCTGTGTGTTTGGTGTTGGGCGACAACATCTTCCATGGTAGCAACTTTGCCCACATGCTGCAACAAGCGGTGGAGAAGGCTGAAAAGGAAAATGTGGCTACTGTGTTTGGCTACCGCGTTAATGACCCCGAACGTTATGGCGTGGTGGAATTCGACGCTGAAGGTCGGGCCGTAAGCATCGAAGAGAAACCCCAAGAGCCTAAGTCGAACTATGCTGTGGTGGGACTTTACTTCTATCCTAACAAAGTGGTGGAAGTGGCTAAGAACATTAAACCCTCGGCTCGTGGCGAACTCGAAATTACAACGGTTAACCAACGTTTCCTTGAGGATAAAGAACTCATGGTGCAAACACTCGGCATTGGTTTTGCTTGGCTCGACACTGGTACACACGACAGTTTGAGCGAGGCTTCGACTTTTATCGAGGTGATTGAAAAACGCACGGGGCTAAAGGTGGCTTGTCTTGAAGGCATTGGTTTGCGCAATGGTTGGATTTCGCCCGAGAAATTAAAGGAACAGGCTTTGCCCATGGCTAAAAACCAATATGGACAGTTTTTGCTTAAACTGGCTGAGGAGTATAGCAAGAAAAAATAATTTTTGAATTGTTTTAAAAAGACGATTTAAAAGAACTCCCCCCAAAAAACTCAAAATAAAGCATGATTATAGCAGTAGACTTTGACGGAACCATCGTCGAACACAAATATCCCGCCATTGGCAAGGAATTGCCTTTTGCCACAGCTTGCTTGCGACAACTGATGCAAGACGGACACAAACTCATTTTGTGGAGCGTGCGCGAAGGTGAATTGCTTGACGAAGCAGTAAAATGGTGCGAACAACGCGGTGTACGCTTTTATGCCGTTAATGCCGACTTGGACGAGGATGCAAATAGCCAACCTGGTAAAGGCAACTATAGCCGTAAACTGAAGGCACACATCTTTATTGACGACCGAAACTTGGGTGGTTTGCCCGATTGGGGAACAATTTACCAACTCGTGTCGAAACGCATCTCTTACGACCAATACTTGAAAATGAAGGCTGAGGAACAACAGCCGATGCCTAAAAAGAAGCCTTGGTGGAAAATTTAAAACTACGCATAAAAATCCACGAATCAGCACACAACTAAATATACTTTTTTTTGAAGGATCAATGAAACTGCCAAACGCTCATCAAATGAAAGAATTGGATGCTTATACCATCCAAGAAGAAGAAATAGAATCGGTAGAACTCATGGAAAGAGCTGCCAATAGCGCTGCCTTGTTTATTAGTGGTAAATATCGCGACCACGAACGTCCCATCATCATTTTCTCGGGACCTGGAAACAATGGTGGCGATGGATTGGCTTTGGCACGTTTGCTCCACAAAGAGGGCTATAAGGACATTCATGCCTACCTCTTTAACACAAATAATTCGCTGTCGGAGGATTGTCAAAAAAATGCGGAAAGACTACAACAGGAATGTCCTGAAGTATTGTTTACGGAGGTGCAACAACAATTTGAAGCGCCCGAACTAAACAAAGGACAACTCATTGTGGATGCGCTATTTGGCACAGGGCTCAACAAACCGTTGGGTGGTGGCTACGCTGCACTTATTCGCTTAATAAATGGGGCAAAAGCTGATGTTGTGAGTTTGGACATGCCCTCAGGATTGATGTGCGAGGACAACACCTATAACTCACCCTCTGCCATTGTGCGTGCTACAGTTACTCTCACCTTTGGGTTGCCTAAATTGGCACTGATATTGGCAGACAGCCAATGCTACACGGGAGATGTTTACGTACTCGACATTCTTTTAAACGAAAAGAAAATTGAGGAAACCAATTGCCCCTACGAGATTACAGAAGGGCATGACATCCTCGCTATGCTGAAGAGTCGCCCAGCCTACGGACACAAGGGTACGTTTGGCAATGCACTGCTCATTGCGGGCAAACATGGTATGGCAGGTGCAGCTGTGTTGGCTGCTAAGGCTTGCTTAAAGGCTGGCGCAGGTAAAGTGACGGTTCACACCCCCGAACGCAACAACGATATTCTGCAAATAGCTGTGCCTGAGGCTGTGTTGGACTTTGACGAGGACGAAAAGATATTTACAAGCACAGTGCATACACAGGGATTTCAAGCAATGGCTATTGGACCTGGATTGGGCACAGATAAGCGCACAGCTTTGGCTTTTATTGAACAAACAAGCCACACGGACATACCATTGCTAATTGATGCTGACGGCATTAACATTTTGGGCGGACACAAGGGATGGATTCCACAAATTCCCGCTAAAACCATCTTTACACCCCATCCCAAGGAGATGCAGCATTTGGGCATTTGCAACACAGACTCGTACAGCACACTGCTCGAGGCTATGAACATGGCACGTCAACACCATTTTTACATTTGCCTTAAAGGACACTACACCGCAGTGTGTACGCCTGAAGGAAAGGTATATTTTAACCCCACAGGTAACTCGGGTATGGCTACGGCTGGTAGCGGTGATGTGTTAACTGGTATCATCTTGGCACTGATGGCGCAACAGTACGCCCCCGAACAGGCTTGCCGCTTGGGTGTTTTCATACACGGATTAGCAGGCGACCTTGCTGCTGCCGAATTAGGTGAACACTCGCTCACAGCGACTGACATTATTAACTATCTGCCTGCTGCCTTCCGGACTTTAAAGGATAATCCTCAAAGCATCTTCTCAAATGGGTTGACTTACAAAAAACTTTAACCGAAGCACACACATATACAATAATGAAGCGATTGATACTTTTAGCCACCTCTGCCCTATTGGGCTTGGGAGCTATGGCACAAACTGAAGTGACTGCTTACAAGCCAGGCATTACGGATGAGGGAATTACTTACTTCTTGCCTCAAACCCGTGTACGCGTGGTGGTAACTGCTACTAAGAAGCACCACGAGCCAGGCGAATATTGCGAATACGCTGAACGTTTTTTACGCTTGAAAGATGTAACTCTCACGGCTTACGATGAGTGGGAAATTAAAAATGTAAAGCTCTACTCGTTTGGAGTAGCCGACACACAGAAGGCTTACTCCATTAAACTAAGAAGCAAAACTTCGGCTCCGCTGGTAGACCTTGCACAAGATGGACGCTTGTTGGCGGTAAACGCTAAGAGCTGCGAAAAAGATGCACAACTGCCTGTACCTTCGGTAACAAAGGGTAACGAGAAGGTGATTAAGGGCGAGGACTTTAAAACAGCTGAAATTCTCTCGGCTGGAAGTGTGGCTAAAATGGCTGAACTGACAGCAAACGAGATTTACGATATTCGTGAGAACCGCGGTTTACTCACAAAGGGACAGGCTGACTTTATGCCGAAAGACGGCGAACAGCTGAAGCTCATGCTGAACAACCTCGATACACAAGAGGAGGGCTTGTTACAATTGTTCCGCGGTAGCACAACTACTGAAACACACGTATTGGCTTTTGACATTGCCCCCACTAACGATGTGGAGAAGATGGTGCTGTTTAACTTCTCGAAATACTTGGGCGTGGTGGATGCTGAAGACCCTGCTGGTTCGCCTGTGTTTTTAAGCATTAAGGACTTGAAAACTCTACCTGCTGCAACAGCTGCTGCCGACAAGAAGAAGGAGACGGAGGACTTGCGCTACACTGTGCCTGGACGTGCTGAAGTTAAGGTATTTAGCAACGATAAGTGCTTTGTAGACCAAACGTTCCCCATGGCGCAGTTTGGACGTGTAGAACGCTTAGGCGGTGAACTTTTCAACAAAAAGAGCACTACACACGTGCAGTTCTCGCCCGTAACAGGTGGCATCAGCAAAATTGAGGCTGAAAGTCCTGACAAATAAAGAACTCAAATAAAATGGAACGACGCAAAGAAGAAAATATTGGTTCTGTGATAATGCGCTTTTTGCGTCAGTCGCAGCTCGAAACGCCTCTCTACGAACACCGACTTATTCAGTCGTGGGGCGAGGTGGCTGGCGTAGCTGCTGAACGAATGACAAAGGACTTGCACATCTTTAACCAGGTGTTACACGTGAGCTTACGTTCGGCTGCATTGCGCAACGAACTTTTGTTTCGACGCACAGAATTGGTTAATAAACTGAATGAAAAAGTGGGTGCTAAGGTCATCCACGACATTATCTTTTCATAACTATCCCAAGGGCGATTCTAATATACTTATTAGAGTTGCCCTTTTTGGTAGACCAAGACTTTTTTTGAAAGACTAAGCATTTTGAAAAACGCAAGATTCCTTTGAGGGAACCTTGCGTCTGTAAGTTTTTTTATAATTCACTTACCACACCATCCACCACTTCAAAGAGTTTGTAGTCGCGATGGGTAGCTTCGAGCACACGATCGAGATGTTCGCGGCGCGTGTCGGTAATGAATATCTGACCAAACTCTTGACTACTTACATAATCGATAATGCGCTTTACACGATTGGCATCGAGTTTGTCGAATATATCATCAAGTAACAAAAGCGGCACACGATGCTCGCCTTTGCCCTTTAAGAACATGAATTGTGCCAACTTCATGGCAATGAAATAGGTTTTTTGCTGACCCTGCGAAGCTTCGCGCTTCACGCCAAAGCCATTGAGTGTTAGCTCTAAATCGTCCTTGTGCATGCCATGAAGCGAATAGCCAACAATACGTTCTTTGGCTCGCCAATCGCGCAACTGAGGCAGGAGTTCACCACGGTCGCCATGACTGGTATAGGTCATGCTCACTTGCTCGTCGGGCTGCCCTGAAAGTTTGTGATAGAGCTCGAGAAATAGAGGCAGGAACTCCGCTACAAACTGCTTACGCTCTTCGTAAATGACTTGTCCACTCATCGACATCATCTCCTCGAGCACAGCCATCACGCCATCGTCGGGTGCTTCTTCTTGTTTAAGTAAGGCGTTGCGCTGCTTTAAGGCTCGCTCGTAACGAATGAGTGCTTCAAGATAAGAAGCACTATACTGCATGATAACGGTGTCCATGAACCGACGGCGCTCTTCGCTTCCACCAAGAATTAACGCTGAGTCGGCAGGAGCTATAAGCACAAGGGGGATGCGACCCACGTGCTCCGAAATGCGCTTCACATCCTTGCCATCTACCTTGAGTCGCTTGCGCGAACCGCGTTTTAGCGAACAACTAACGTGTTGCTTTGCTCCCGACTCTAACGCGTAATCGCCTTCGAGAATAAAGAAGTCAGACTCATGATTAAGGTTTAACGCATCTTGCGCACTGGCAAAACCACGACAAAAGGAGAGGTAATATATGGCATCGAGCACATTCGACTTGCCCATTCCGTTGGCTCCTACCAAACAGTTTACATTGGGCGAGAAATCGAGGTTTGCCATCAGCAAGTTGCGATAGTTCGTTATGTTGAAGTGCTTTAAAATCATAAAAAGATAAATTACTTTTTAAGCGCAAAGTTACGTTTTAGAGCGTGTTTCAACAAAGAGATTGCAGTAAATATCAGTGAAAAGCAAAAAAAACTAAGGTTTATTTCACTACTTGGGGGGAAAGTTGTAAATTTGCGCTGCATTTTTCTGCACAAAAGCACTCCCCATGTTGTTAACTAAGGGAAAGGTGCAACAGAACACGCATTGCACACACATCTATTAGAAAACAAAGAAAAAAAATATTATGAGCAATCAAAAAAACAATCAAACACTCGATGTGAACGATACTTTAGCAAAGTCTGAAGCGTTCATCACCAAGTACAAGAAGCAAATTATCACCGCAGTTGTAGCTATCGTTGTTATTGTAGGTGGTTCGTTTGCCTACGTTTATGGCTACGCTAAGCCTCAAGAAAACAAGGCACAAGAGTGCTTGGGCATTGTGCAGAAATACATCTTGGCTCAAGACTTTGAGCACGCTTTGAAAGGCGAGGGCAAAACTCTCGGTCTTGAAAAGATTGCCAACAAGTATAGCTCAACCGATGCTGGTAACTTGGCTAAGTACGAAGCTGGTGTTTGCCTCTACAAGAGTGGCAAGACAAAAGAAGCCATTAAGTATCTTGAAGACTACAGCACAAAGGGCGACGCTACGGTTTCATTCCAGGCACTCTCAACTTTGGCTAACGCTTATGCTGCCAACAAGCAACTTGACAAGGCTGTTGAAACCTTTAAGAAGGCTGCTAAGTCTACTGACATCCCCGCACTCTGCTCACAGGCTTTGTTTGACGCTGGTCTCATCCTTGAGAGCCAAAACAAGAAGGACGATGCTTTGAAACTTTATCAAGACATTAAGAAGGACTATCCTTCGGCTCCTATTTGCTCACGTCAGCAGCAGGGTGGCGTTACACTCGACGCTGTTATCGACAAGTACATCGAGCGCTTGAGCAAGTAATAAACAATGCTTGAATAAGCAAAACAATAAAAGGTTAAAGCACTAAGTGCAAAAGGTTTAATATATAATATAGGAGTAAAAAGCGCATTGTGCCCTATCCCTCCCCTATTTCTTCTACAACCTTCACACTTTATGCTTTGACCTTTTTAGTTTTTGAGCAAAATAGTTTTTTGGGGGATTTGCCAAGCTTTCACTTGCCCCTCCATTAGAAAAAATAGTTCTTAGGGATTTGCCAAGAAGCTTTTACTGGCACCCATTAGAATGTAATACTTTGGGATTTGCCAAGAAGCTTTTACTTGCACCCTCATTAGAATGTAATACATTGGGATTTGCCAAGAAGCTTTCACTTGCACCCCCATTAGAATGTAACACTTTGGGATTTGCCAAGAAGTTTTTACTTGCACCCATTAGAATGTAATACATTGAGATTTGCCAAGAAGCTTTTACTTGCACCCTCATTAGAATGTAATACTTAATACTTAACACTTAATACTTAAAAAAAGATGTCTTCCAACACATTCTCATATACAGCCGACCAAACTTTGCCCATCCCCGATGCAAGCGAAATGCGCATGGGCATCATCGTAACCGAATGGAACAACCACATCACCGACAAACTGCTTGATGGTGCCGTGGAAGAACTCAAAGAAAATGGCGTGAGCGAAAATAACATTCTCGTAAAGCGCGTTCCTGGTAGTTTCGAACTTATTTATGCTGCAGCACAGATGGCAAAATTTGCTCACGTCAACGGAATTATCATTATTGGTTGCGTAATTCGTGGAGATACACCACATTTTGATTATATTTGTGAAGGAGTGACTCAAGGCATCGCTCAACTCAATGCACAAGGCGATATTCCAGTGATTTTCGGACTGTTAACGGTCAACAATCAAGAGCAAGCAGAGCAGCGTGCAGGGGGTAGTTTAGGCAACAAAGGAAAAGAATTTGCACTTACTGCAATAAAAATGGTGGATTTTGCTTGGAAGTTTCAAAAATAATGCCTACCTTTGCATCGCAATTCAGAAATAAGGGTTGCAAACAACAATAACGGGCAAATACCAGAGTGGCCAAATGGGGCAGACTGTAAATCTGCTGGCTTACGCCTTCGGTGGTTCGAATCCATCTTTGCCCACGCAACGGCGCAGCTTTCACATCGAAAGTTGCGCCGTTGAGTTTTTTACAAACCATACGTACAATAAAACTGCCCACTACTCGTTTTAATCTTTGTATGAATACTCCCCAAAAACATAATATCCGAAACTTCATAACCTTGTTGCTACTCTTTGTGACTGCACTGCAACTGCAAGCACAAAACCGTACCAAGGTGTTTGGCATTATAAAAGATGACCAAGGCGCTCCCATTGAGTTGGCATCGGTGCGCGTAATGGGACAAAATGCGCTCACCTTTACAAACCTAAAAGGAGAATACACCATTTGGTGCCAATCGGCAGACTCTGTACGATTAGTTTACTCCATGATTGGTTACGAAAGTCGCAAACGTTTGTTGCGCTCGCCTGGCGACTCTGTACGTCTCGATGTGATGCTACCTCCCTATGATGCCAACAAGACATTAGGCACAGCGGTAGTTACGGGACAAGGTAGACAAACTACTACTACGCAACGCATTCATAAACCTGACACTAAACTAACTCCCTCAACTACGGGCAACGGAGTTGAGGAAATTATTGCCACACAAGCAGGAGTATCGACCCACAACGAACTCTCTTCACAATACAACGTGCGCGGTGGGTCGTTCGACGAGAATTGCGTTTATCTTAACGGCATTGAAGTGTATCGCCCCATGTTGGTGCGCTCAGGACAACAAGAGGGCTTGTCTATTATAAACTCTGACATGGTAGAAAGCATTGGCTTTTCGTCGGGAGGCTTTGAGGCTCGCTATGGCGATAAAATGTCATCGGTGCTCGACATTACTTATAAACGTCCTGAAGCTTTTGAGGCTTCGGCACAAGCTTCGATGCTCGGTGCTGGCACCTATGTGGGATGGGGTAATAAGAAGGTAAGCTTGATGTCGTCGGTGCGCTACAAAACAACACGCTACTTATTAGGTTCTACTGACACCAATGGCGAATACCGCCCTAACTTTCTCGACTATCAAGCTTTTTTGTCGTGGCGCCCTAACCAACGTTGGTCGTTAGATGTGTTGGCAAACGTGTCAGACAATCACTACAACTTTACACCACACGACCGCGAAACGAAATTTGGCACCATCGACGATGCTAAGACTTTTAAAGTGTATTTCGACGGAAAGGAAAAAGATTACTTCCGCACGCTCTTTGGTGCTGCCACACTCACACGCCACTTTAATCCTGACACATACTTAGCTTTACAATTCTCAACCTACGGCACACAAGAGCACGAAACTTACGACATTCAAGGACAGTATTGGCTCAACGAGGCTACAACTGAGGAACAACTGGGTGTGGGTACTTATTTGGAACACGCACGAAACCGCTTGCGGGCTCGCGTAATGAACACAGGACTGCGCTTTCGCACAAAATTCACAGCACACACACTGCAAGCAGGCTTTAACTGGACACGCGAAACCATTCACGATAACTCGCGCGAATGGGAAATGCGTGACTCTATGGGCTACTCTCTGCCCTACGACCCTAATGTGTTGCGACTCATTTACAGCCAACGCTCTAAATCGGACATTACCACGTCGCGACTTGCTTTCTTTGCACAAGACACGTGGCGCATACGCACAAAAGTAGGTTTGTTTAACTTTACCTATGGTTTGCGCCTTAGCCATTGGGATTGGAACAAGGAGACCATTGTGTCGCCACGTGTATCAGTAGGGTTAATGCCCTCGTTTACCGACCATTGGACTTTCCGTTTTGCCACGGGATTCTATTACCAACCGCCTTTCTACAAAGAACTGAAGGACACTACTCTCAGTGCTACAGGCTTGGCTACGGTGCAACTTAACAAACAAATAAAGTCGCAACGCTCTATTCACTTTGTGTTGGGAGCCGACTACCTCTTTAAGGTGGCAGACCGTCCTTTTAAATTTACGGCCGAGGCTTATTACAAAGCACTTTCACACCTTGTGCCTTACACGGTAGACAATGTGCGCGTGGTGTATTACGGCAGAAATGAATCGAGTGGTTATGCTGCAGGTGTTGACTTTAAGCTCTATGGCGAATTTGTGCCAGGTACCGACTCGTGGCTTACTTTCTCGCTGATGCGCACGAAGGAGAAGATTGGTGGATTGTGGATTCCACGTCCCACAGACCAACGCTATAATGTGTCGCTTTATTTTACCGACTACTTTCCTGGCACCACACGTTGGCGCTTCACGCTGAAGGCTGCCTTTGCCGATGGTTTGCCTTTTGGACCACCACGTAGCGAAAAATCTAAACAAACGTTGCGAGCACCAGCTTATAAACGTGTAGATATTGGCATGAGTTATCGTTTGCTGAAAAATGATGATCGCCACATTCAACACGGCATTGGCAGATGCTTTAAAAACATTTGGCTGGGTGTGGACTGCTTTAACTTATTGGGTATTGATAATGTCAATTCTTATTATTGGGTGACTGACATTACGAACAACCAGTATGCGGTGCCTAATTACCTTACAGGAAGACAAATTAACGCTCGCATCTCGTTTGACTTTTAAGAGAGAGTGTGTGTGTGCTGAACTTGCTTTGAAGAAAAATTACAATGAAGGACTTGGAGAGAACTATATAACAATAGTTTTCATTCCAAGTCCTTATCTGTACCATATATTTTACATTTCTGGGGTATAAAAGCACAAATAAATTAGCATTTACTTTGCTAATTAAAAATAAGGAACTACTTTTGCATCGTTATCCTAAAACAATCTTTTTACCTTAAGGAACTAATACCTATTAAAACATCGGGTGGTTTGTTGCAAAAACAAGCTACCTTTTTTTGTTGTGAAGTAAAAAGTTGAGTTCTTTTAAGAATACAAGCCCTGCTTTGGATACTGAAACGAACATTTGCCTCACGCAAATCCTACTGAACATTAAACAACGCATTTCGCTAATCCCTTATAACAAAGAATGACAAAGAAAACCAAACACCTACTTGCTACTGCAAGCATTATTGTGGCACTGATTGTGGCTTCGTTTGTAGGCGGAGCTTTTTACTTAATAGACTATGCACTGAAACCTGGTGACCGATCGCGCGACGAACAAATGGCGTGGAACGAAATAGATAGTACTTACCCTGGCATGATTGCTTGGCGCGACTCACTGCTGAAACAAAATGCTCTTAAAGACACCACGATACTTGCGCCCGATGGAGCTAAAATGCACGCTTGGTACGTGCGAGCTGACCATCCCACTGCAGCTACAGCACTGTTGGTTCACGGTTACACAGATTGCAGCATACGCATGATGCCTTTGGGACGAATGTATAACCGCGACTTACACATGAACATTCTGCTACCCGACTTGCGCAATGCAGGACGCACCGACGGCGACCACTTTCAAATGGGATGGTTTGACCGCTACGATGTGAAGCAATGGGCCAAGCTACTTCCCCATTTATTTGGCGACTCTGTGCAGGCAGTGGTTCATGGTGTGTCAATGGGAGCTGCCACAACAATGATGCTCTCGGGCGATGCTGACGTGCCTACTTGTGTAAAGACTTACGTGGAGGATTGTGGCTACACCAACGTACACGACCAATTTAGCAAAGAATTGCAAGAACGCTTTTCACTCCCTTCATGGCCACTTATCCCCTTGGCTTCTGCCCTTTGTCAATGGCGCTATGGTTGGAACTTTGAGGTGGCTTCTGCCCTTAACCAAGTGAGTCAAAGCAAACGTCCCATGCTCTTTATCCACGGCACGGCTGATAAGTTTGTGCCCACTTGGATGGTACACCCTCTTTACCAAGCCAAACGCTCAGGCTACAAGGAATTGTGGTTGGTACCTCAGGCCGAACACGCACGAAGCTATCAACGCTATCCGCAAGAATACACACAACGCATAAATCGTTTTTTGCAGAAGACACTCAAATAAAAATCAAAGAACCTACAAAAACTACATAGAATTTTGAACACAAAACTATCCTATAAAACCACAACACTCGAACCCAACCAAGGAATTCCACCTCGTCTACTCTGGATGATGGCAATGGTGAGCGGACTCACTGTGGCAAACCTCTATTACAACCAACCCTTGCTCGAGGATATACGAAAAGACCTCAATGTAAACGAGGTGCAAGCCAACTTCATCACTTTTGTAACACAAGTGGGCTATGCGCTCGGTCTGCTCTTAGTGGTGCCTTTAGCTGACATGTGGTCGCGACGCAAAATTGCTGCCACAAGTATGATTCTTGCTGCAATGATGGCAGTGGTTATTGCTTTTGCTACACGAGTGCAAGTGCTTTGGGCTGCCTCGTTAGTGCTCGGGGTGTGCTCCGTTATTCCACAAATGTTTGTACCCATGGCCCGCCTTTATTCGTTGCCACAGAACCAGTCACGCAACATGGGCTACGTGCTATCAGGTTTGCTGAGCGGTGTGCTTGGTGCTCGTGTCGTAAGTGGTTACGTGGGCGATTGGTTGGGCTGGCGCACTATGTTTGGGGTAGCTGCGGTCATTATGCTGGTTTGTCTTGTAGTAAGTTTGCGCATGTTGCCTCGCATGCGTCCCACCTACCAAGGCTCTTTTGCCGGACTGATGCACTCTATTCTGCGCATCTACAAAGAACACACACTTATTCGCCTCTATTCAGTGCGTGCAGCTTTTGCCTTTGGTAGTATGATGACCGTATGGTCGTGCATGGCATTCCACTTGGCGGGTGCTCCCTTCTACGCCAGTAGCGAGGCGGTGGGCATGTTAGGACTTTGCGGAATGGCTGGCGCAATGGCTGCCAGTGGCATTGGCCGTTTCATTCCTCGCTTTGGCATTATGTGCATTTCGTTAGTAGGCAGTTTGTTGCAACTGGCTGCTTGGACTGTTGCTTGGTGCTTTGCCGACAGCTACCTGGGACTTATTGCTACCATCATCCTTGTGGACATTGGCGCACAATGCCACCAACTCAGCAACCAAAGTGGCTGTTTAGCTCAAACACCACGGGCTACCAATCGCAGCAACACCATTTTCATGTTCCACCTTTTTGTGGGTGGAAGCCTTGGCACGCTCTGTGCTGGTTTTGCTTGGAATGCACTGCAATGGACGGGGGTATGCCTTTCGGGAGTAGTTTTTGCCTTGGTTTCGTTAGGTATTACAATCTTATTTAGAAAATAATAAAAAAGCATAGCGAATAATGAATAGAAGTACAATTCATTATTCGCTATGCTTATTTTTTGCTTCTAAAACTTCTAAAGATGTATCAATGCGATGTCAATTTGAGTGTAGCAGATTTCAACCCTTTGGCTGAAGCCTTTACTGTGATGGTGCCAGGCTGCTCGGTTGTAGAAATGATGGCTGACATCTGACCCGAGAATACCTTCATCTGCGGACGCTGCAACGACTCAAGCGAAGCGGGATTGCCATTGGTACCTGCTTTATAGTGTCCAACACCCGATACAGTATACTTAATTTCGTTGTCGGCTAAAGGACAAAGATTTCCATCCTTATCAACCACACTAACAGTTACAAACGAAAGGTCCTTGCCATCAGCAGTCAAACTGGTGCGGTCGGCTTCTAAGCGAATGGCATAAGGAGCACCCGCTGTGTGCATCTCGCGCGTAGCTGCTACACGACCTTGTGCATCGTAAGCCACAACCTTAAGTGTGCCAGGTTCGTACTTAGTGTTCATCCACATCAAACGGTAACGACGTTGACGCTTAAAGGTGCGCTGCGACTCAGCATCAGCACTGTTATAAACTGTGACGGTTGTATCCTTCTCAACCATTCCCTGACTCTTACCATTGATAAAGAGTTCGGCCTTAGGGTAATTGGTGTAAACAAAGACAGGGGTGGTTTCACCCTCACGACCAGCCCAATTCCAATGGGGTAAGATATGAAGCGTCTCGGCTTGTTTATTCCAATGACTGCGATAGAGATAATAACGATCCTTAGGAATACCACCCATGTCGATAATACCAAAGAGTGAAGCATGGCTGGGCCAATCGGTGTAATAAGGCGAAGGTTCACCCAAATAGTCGAAGCCCGTCCACACAAACTCGCCCATACACCAAGGTAAGTCGTCATGCTGAATCCAATCGTCCTCGGGGAGGTTTGACCAAGAGCAATGCTCTACGTCATACGACGAAGCTTGATGATCGGGGTACTTAGCCATTGCCTTTCGCTCAACGGGGAACTTGTATACACCACGCGAACTAATGGTGGAGGCAGACTCTGTACCAAGCAAAAAGCCTTGTGGCAACTTCTTGATGTTTTCAAGATATTTATGCGGACGATAGTTAAAGCCTGGTATCTCCATTGTAGCAGCCATACCATTATTTACAACTGCATCGGGATGATCCATTCCTTGTGTTACAGGACGTGTAGGGTCGAGTTGATGACAAAGTTGCTGCAAGCGATAGGCAATCTTTGTGCCACGGTCGCCATCGTCCTGGTCGGGAACTTCATTACCTATACACCACATCACGATGCTCGGATTGTTGCGATAGTGACGCACCAAATGGTCGATATCTCGCTCAGCCCATTCGTCAAAAAATTGATGATAGCCATTCTGCACTTTCGGTGTAATCCACTCATCGAACGACTCGCCCATAAGCATCATTCCCATCTCATCGCAAGCTTGCACCAACTCGGGCGCAGGCATATTGTGTGAAGTGCGAATAGCATTACAGCCCATGTCCTTGAGAATGCGAATTTGACGACGAATAGCAGCCATGTTTACTTCAGCACCCAAAGCTCCTAAGTCGTGATGTTGACAGATGCCCTTAAACTTAAGAGGTTGTCCGTTAAGGAAGAATCCCTTGCCTGCCTCCACCTTTACTTGACGAATACCAAAGGTGGTGGTGTAGGTATCCTTGAGCGTAGAGCCTTCATAGATACGCGACTCTGAGGTGTAGAGATTAGGTGTTTCTACGGTCCACAACTGCGGTTTGCTCACCACAAACTGCTGACTGTAATGTTGTGTTTGAGCGCTCTCTGCCGAACATTTATTTTGCGCAACAACATGCCCTGCTGCATCTTTTATTTCGGTCACAATGGTGTAGTCCTTCAACGATTTTCCTTTAGGAACTTCTAATTCCGTCTTTTGCGAAATGCGAGCAAAATCGCTGCCAATTTCATCGGTAATGACCTGCGATCCCCACACGGGAACATGTGCATCTTCGGTCACAATGAGGTGAACATTGCGATAGATGCCAGCCCCTGGATACCAACGCGAACTCTCGCTTTGGTTTTCGAGACGCACTGCCAACTCATTTTTCACCCCTTGCTTTAAGAAAGGCGTTGCATCTACATAAAACGTATTGTAACCATAAGGCCAATACACAGCTTTCTCGCCATTGATATACACCTGTGCATGACTCATAGCACCATCAAACACCAAGGTGCAACGCTTGTTCCCCGTGAACTCAGGCACTTCAAAAGCAAGTCTGTACCAGCCCGTTCCTACAAAGGGTAAACCACCCGTACGCCCTGCATGCTCCATGGCTTGTGTTTGCCCATCTTGTGCAATAGCCGTGTTTTGTTTATCATTGTCAATGCTAAAAGGACCATAAATAGCCCAATCGTGAGGCACGCTAACAGTTTGCCACTTCGCATCATTATAGTCGGTACGCGCAAATTGTGCATTATCAGTGCGCGTAAACTTCCAGCCTTTTTCAAGCTGACGTTCAGTGCGCTGCGCCCAAAGGTTAAAAGGCACAGACAAGAGTGCTGCACAGAACAAACATCTGGTTAAGTGTGTCATTTATCTTTTTATTTAAAATCTATTATTTGCTCATCAACTTCATTTGCAAAAAGCCTGCATAACCTTCGAAGGCTTGCCCTGCTGTGTAAAGGCTCCCATGTCGTAGGCTCCCCAATTATCGAAGAACGTGGTGTACGACTGTGGACGCCAATTCCCCCACACTTCGGGTTCCCAATAGAACACGCCACTGCACACATCAATACCCAACGCCTTAGCCTTTGTCATAAAGTCGGTTGTAACCTGTGTTGACAAAGCCTCGTTTGCCTCGCTCTTTACACCAAACTCTGCCACAACCACAGGCACTTTATAGGTGTTGTGTACCTCCTTTATATAGTTAATGGCTTGCGTGTTCACAGTCAGCGGGTCAACGCCCTCTTGGTCCACTTGTGGATAGTGCGAAAATGCCACGGCATCGAACTTACCACCCTTAGCCTTAAACTGTTGCAACCACCATCGGTTGTCAGTTGCCTTGCTTGCCGTGTTAAGATGTAACATTACTTGGGCTTGAGGCAATACAGCCTTAGCTGCATTATAACCCGAGTTGTAAAGATTGACAAAATTCGACCATCCTGTGCTGATATCGCCTTGATCGTTCCAAAGCTGTCCTGTAGGATGCAACATGCCATTGCGCGTTTCGTTACCAATCTGCACCCACTTAGGCATAACACCCGCAGCAACCACAGCCTGCAAAACACTGCGTGTGTGTGTAGCTACTTGCTGACTCAATGCTGCCAAACTTAAATTTTTCCAAGCTTCGGGCGTTTGCTGACGCGAAGGGTCTGCCCAAAGGTCTGAATAGTGAAAGTCTATCATCACATCCATACCAGCCTCCTTAGCAGCTTTTGCCTTTGCCACCACATCGGCAGTATTATTAAAATGGCATGCAGCATTCTCAGGATTTACCCACACACGTAATCGAATGGCATTCATTCCTAATTCTTTCATCAACACCGGACAGGTACGCACCTCGCCTGCTGCATTGTAAAACTGCTTTCCATCGGCAGCCATCTCAGTATACCAACTAATGTCTGCACCATGCACAAAAGTGGTTGTAGTTTCGGTCGGCTCATTAGGTGTAGGGGTTGGTTGAGATGTAGGAGTTGAAGACTCAGGACTATCACTTCCACAAGCTGCAAATGTAATGGCAAACAATGCCAATAACGAATATATTTTCTTTTTCATGAATTTGGAGTTTCGGTTATGACAAAAATATGAATTATAAATTAAGTATACAATTTATTTCAAAAGTATTTTCAAATTCTTGTTACCAACCCTCACAACGTAGCATCCCATGGGCAATGCAAGCGAAAGTTGCGACACCTTGCCTTGATAACAAATGCGTCCGTCTGCCGAAACAATGTTAACTGCAACAGGTATGGCGGTAAGAATATTAATTTTACCATTGGCAACGCTAACACATTTCTCCGTAAACTGCAATTCGGCTACTGAAGCCGCTACAGCCTCATCAGCAAACATTTGCCAGTTGCTACCAGTTGCTACCAGTTGATAGCCTTGTGGCACAGTGGTAGGTGCAGCTGCACCAATGCGTGTAATGAGTTTACCTTTATGTCCGATGGCACAACTTTCATAATACTTTGAACGTTCTGTTACCGTTACATCGCTCTGCGAATGCAGTCCTACGGCACGACGCACAGCAATCATGCGGTTAATGGCATCCTGATCAGCTCCCACCCAGTGTGGCCAAAACACACAAGGAATACCTGGCGAAGAAAGCAAAAAGGCGTAAGCTGCCTGAATGTTGCCCGTATACTTATTTCCGTCACGATACGTGTCATGGTTATCAACAAAAGTCACAGCATAGCGATTGTATTTGTGGTGATGAATCATGCCCGCTGGGCGCCACGTTGTTTTGTCCTCTATCCACGACATATTGGCAAAATTATTCTTTGCCAAACCATTATTTAAGGCTGCGTATTTCGAAGGAAAATCAAAAGCCATGCTCTGTTTCCCCGTAGCCTCAATCCAAGCAGCAACGGCATCGTAACTTCCATCCCAATATTCGCCCACCGACACATAAGGCTGCGAAGCTTGGTTGTAAATGCCCACGTATTTACCATTAAAACCTTTGCAAAAGTCGTAACGCCAACCATCGTAGCCAAAATCACCATGCAGCCAACTAAGGTAAGCCACAATATCCTGCTGCACATAAGCCGAAGTATGGTCAAGGTCGCGTGCGCCACTCCAATTTTCGCCTGTATCTTTTGCCCCTTTAGCAGTACCATACCAAGAGCCAGCCGACTTGTCGGTATTCATTTCATCGTCGCTGCAAATGTGGTCGGTAGTGAGTTGAAACGACCCATACGTGCCAAAATCATCGGTTGTAAAATTGCCCCAACCTGTGTTTCCTGCACGATGGTTCACCACTATGTCTGCTATCACTTTTACACCATTATGATGAAGCGTAGCAATAAGCGATTTCAAATTTTCTGCCGTTCCCCAACATGAGGTTTGGTTGTTCCACTGACGCGGATGGTAGCCCACATTACTGCCACCCACAGCTCCCCCACCCTCAGCACTTGCCGAAGGAGGCAACCATACTAATGTAAAGTTTTTGCCAATCTCGTCAGCTTGTTCTGCAAGTTGTGTCCAACCTGTTTGCTTTTGCGAGTTCCAATAAAAACCTTGCAACATCACATCCTCACTCTCGACGGGGGCTTGCGCAAACATCGAAGCCGACAACAGTGCAAATAATAATACCGTAAAATGTTTCATATTGCGTAACTTAAATATAAGGAGCCCCACCCCACAAGGGATGGAGCTCTTTACTTTTTCTTAAAAACTCAACGTAATTTAATTGTTCGCCGTAATGCTATAGTTCATGTCATAGAGGTCTACTTTGATGGTAAATGATGTAGCACCCGCGGGTTCAATTAAATGCCAAGAATACTTTTCACCGCCAATCACAAACTTACCTTGCGCGGCTTCATCATCTTTTGCCGAAGCACAAAGGCAGTTGCCCTCGTTTGCCCAATCAAAGTTGCCATCTGCGCCAAAACCAGACCCTGGAGCTATCTTAAACCAATGCCAATCACCATAAGCAGGCACGGTTACTGAATATACACCATCAGCTTCTTTCGTCATGGGATGACTCTTGTCTGTGCCTAACGCACCTATATAATAATAGCCTTTTTTATCAAAAACAGGAGCAACGGGTTTTACCTTTACCTCAATGTTTTTGCTCACGCTCACACGGGCTTTCTTATCAGCCGAAGTCCAAGCATAAACTGTAGTTTTAAGGTTGAGTGTACGCAACTCGGGGCGACGTCCAAATTCTTTGGTTACCACTGCTGTCAAATCTGCTGTTGCCACCTTACCCTCTGCGATTGATAATGGGGTGGTACTACCATCAGCAGCTACCACATCGAGTGCTATAGAATCTGTCACAAAGTTCTCTGGTTGATCTACTGAGATTTGTGCCAATTCTAAACTATCTGCCGTGACCGTAGCCAAATCTATGTCGGCACAAGGAGTTATGTTGAGCGTAATTTGCTGAGCATCCTCCTGTGGACTACTCTGTGGAGCCGACCAATCCGTATAATCTTCATCGCAAGCTGTCAAGCAAACCATTGCCATCAAGCCTAAAACAATTTTCTTAATCATAACCATCTTTATTTTAAGTACTAAGTAATACATTCTAATTGAAACGATTAACATTACACTGAAAAAGGAATCTTAAGCATTCCCATTAGAATGTAATACCTTAATACTTACTACTTTTTATTCTTTAATAAGTCGGAATGCGCCAGTAATGTCGTTTACAATAACCAAATAATCAGCCTCGGTCTTCACGTAGATGTTTCCACCACCACTCTTAGCACCAACGCCATAGTAGCCCGACTTACAACTGGGCGTTTCGTCATACTTACTACCAATTTCCATTGCCCAATTATTGGCTTGGAATTTGAATTCGGTAGCAGCTGGCAAATGTATGTGCGTATACCAATCGTGATTGTTAGCACCTACTGCACTATTTACAGGAGTCATTGCCACACCATCGCCCCAATTATTGAAGCTACCATTCAAGTAAACTTGGTCGTAAGTGGTAGCATCGTCTGTCTTGGTGATGCTAATGCCACTCGCATTGCCCTCAGCCACTTGTTTGGTATCAATCGAAATCGTATAAACACCATTCTCTGTAGCCGAAATATTAGCAGCTCCACCATCGTTAATAACGAATTCGCCAAATGACGCACCTTGAGCTATCTGTGTAGCCCAATTATCGGTGAGCGAACCACGGAGTTTAAACGGTGTGCCTGCAGGCAAGTAACCTGTCCACGACACTGTGCCATAGCCCGTATCCTCATTATAGCTATCGCCTGTGAGATAGAGCGGGAGCATACCTGTCATCAAGTCGCCACCCCAGCCACCTTCGCCGAAGCAACCACCAATGAGATACCATGTAACGGGTTCTGCCACTTCCATACGTTGGTAATAAGGCACATAAGTCAACTTCACAATGTTCGAATATACCTTAGGCGTAGAAGTTGTTTGTGCACTCAGGCGATAATATACATTGACCTTTTCAGGCACATCGGCAGCACTGCTTACGCCTAATTCGCGAAGCAAGAGCAAGTCTACATCGGCAGCGCCTAATTTATACTCGCACTTTGTTTTGCCTTCGTCATATTCTTTAATATTAGCATTGTCGGCAAACTTCAATGTGCCATCTGCTGCGGTTACCACCTCAGAGCCATCCTTGCTTACCACATACTGCAACTTGTAGTTCGTAACCAACGGCATACCGCCATAGTCGGGTTGACTCCAAGTAAAGGCTATTGAATCGGTTGTATTTTTCAAGTCATAAGCATTGCCCGCCAAAGCTGGTGTGTTGAGCGTGAAACTCTCGGGCATGTGCAACACGGGGTTCGAGTCGTTATCGTCGACACACGAGGCGAGGGTCAGTCCCAAGCCCATTCCCAATGCTGCTGTTGACAATATCTTATATAGTTTCATAATGCGTGTGATTAAGAAGTTTACTTAAAAAAGTTGAATGGTTTAAAAGTTGAAGGTAAGGCAGTTTGTTTTAAAAAAACACTTACCTTCCCCCAATTTTCTTTACCAATTATCCTTGTAAACTTTAATTATACCCTTCGTTTTGCTTCAAATTAGGATTGTTGCTAAGGTCGGTTTGCGGAATGGCAAATACTTTTCGGTAAGAAGAGAAAGAAGTACCATTGGCCTCGCCTCCCATATATTCCCACTTGTAGTCTGACTGACCTGCAAACTTATTAAAGCGGATAAGGTCTGAGCGACGGCGACCTTCAAACCAGAACTCACGTGCCCATTCTGCACAGATATCATCGAGCGTAGCACCGCTAAAAGGAGTAGCATGTGCACGATCACGCAACACATTGAGTTTGCTATCTGCATCTGAATTCGGACCAAGTTTGCGTACCGAAGCTTCAGCATAAATCAAGTAAGCCTCAGCCATACGCATCAAAGGCAGGTCAGTGTCCACATAGTCAACTGCCGAAGTTGTACCTCCATCTGAGCGCACATTACGGAACTTCACACTGGTAAAGCATTTGCTTAAATCGTCCACCTCTGTCAGATATTGGCTATAGCCTTTTGAATAGAACAAAGCACGATCATCGTTAGCAGCAGCTGTCATGGTAGCAATACTACCCGTTTCGGGAGCAGCAGCACCATTAAAGAACTGATCCACCAACTTACCCTTTACTTGCAAGCACTTACCCCAACTGAGGTTTGTACCCGATGGCACATCTGTGTCCATAGCGTTATCGTTAGCATACGAACCCAGAATTAGCAACTGTGTGCCACCATCTGTTTTGGTGGTAATGCCATCTTGCAACACGGGCAGAATGTCCTCATACTGTGCACCATTGCTATTGTTATCAGCCAAGAAGAGCATCTGATAAGCACTATACTTCTCGCCCGTTGTAGGATTGGTAGCTCCCGTAAGGTTCAAGTGATAGTAACCATTGTTCAGCACCTTGGTAGCATACGCCATGGCATCGTCGTTGCGTTCTTGTCCTGTATACACCTCTGCATTCAGATAGAGGCGTGAGAGCAACAACCACACAGCCACCTTGTCGGCACGTCCATAAGTGTTTTTGCCAGGTTCAGCCATTTGGTTTTCGATGGCAAGCAATTCTGATTCTACAAAATCGAACAACTGCTTACGATTATAGTAAACTGCATTTTCTGACGATACCGAAGTACAGAACGGACCTGCGCCAAACACATCGAGCACCGAAGCATAGTTATAGGCACGAATAAAGCGAGCTTCAGCCAAGCGCATCGGGTCACTACCCACATCGTTAATATAAGAGTTGCACAATGTGATGTCGAAGTAGAGACGATAATACAAACCCAAGGCAAAAGCATTGCTTGCTGTGTAGTTATTATACATCAACTCTTGCACACCACCATCATTGCCCGACCATGTCCAAGCAGCCTCATCGCTGGTAAACTCGTTCAAGTACCATTGCATGCGGAAGTACTGTGTGCTACCCTCATCGCTCATCACACTCGAGGGGATATCGGGTTTACCCGCATTGCCCTGCTGACCTGTAAGGCTAAAGGTTGCATATAGCTTATTAAACAACGCATCGTCGTTCGCTACCTGCGTTTGCTGCGGATTGATAGGTGTCACGTCCAAGTCGCCCACACACGATGTGATGGTTAGGCCACAAGCACAAGCCATTAGTGCAGCATATTTCTTTATATTGAGTTTCATTGTAGTAGCTGTTTTAGAAGTTAAGACTTACGCCCAAAATACCTGTGAATGGACGGGGATAAACGTTGTTATCATATCCACCATCAATTTCAGGATCCAGTCCTTTATACTTGGTAATGGTAAACACATTTTGCGCTGTTGCATACACGCGTCCGTTAATAGGACTCTTGCCAATGTGGTTAAACGAGTAACCCAACGTGATGTTGTCGAGCTTCAAGAACGAGGCGTTCTGAATAAAGTAGTCTGAGCAAGAAGCATTTGCGCTTGAGCTTGTCCAATCTTTAGCCAACTCATTCTTAAATGTGTTGTGCCAAGTATTACCCGAGTAAAGGCGGCTCATACCCGTATTCATGTTGTCGCCTGCTTCTACACCATTATAGGCATAGTTATTCAAGCTGGCGCGGAAGCCCAAACCGAGGTCCCAATTCTTATAGGTCAACTTTGTGCTGAGACCCATAGTCACATCGGGGTCAGACTTCTTATAGAAGTAGCGGTCTTTATAGTCTATCATGCCATCGGCATTACGGTCTACAAACTCGCCAAAACGGGGTTGTCCGTTTTCATCATATACTTGCTGGAATACGTAGAAGGCGCTTGTTGCCTGTCCTTCCTTCCAAGCTTTAATCATGTTGTCGGCTGTTGCCTTACCACCTGTACAATAGGCATTGGGGATGTAATAGTCGGGACCTTGCGAAGCAATAAGCTCGTCAATCTCGTTCTTATTCCAACCTACGTTGTACGATACTTCCCAACCCCAATTGCGTGTTTGCACGGGGCGAACAGTCAACATAGCTTCAACACCTGTGTTGTGCAACGAACCAATGTTGCAAAGCACACTACTGCTGAAGTTTGAACCAACGGCTACAAAACCAGTGTTGAGCAAATCAGTAGTTTTGCGGTAGTACCAATCGAGGTTAGCCACTACGCGGTTATTCCAAAAACCGAGGTCTACACCTACGTTATAGGTAGTAGTCTTTTCCCAAGTCAACTCTTTGTTGTAAGCCTCAGGACGATAAGTTGAGCCATCACCCACAATGGGATAGAAAGCACCTGCTTGATTCTGTGTATAGTTTGGCATATACACATAGTCGCCATAGCCATGTTCTTGCTGACCTGTAACACCCCAACCCAAACGGAGTTTAAGGTCGGTCACATTCTTTGCATTCTTCAAGAACTTTTCTTCCTTAAGTTTCCAAGCAAACGCGGCTGCAGGGAAGAGGCCCCAACGCTGATCTTTTACAAAGCGCGAAGAACCATCGTCACGCAGTGTGAAGGTAATGAGGTAGCGGTTGAGCAAGTTATAGTTGAAACGACCAAAGAAGCTTACCAAGTAGTATTCTGTTTTAAACAGACTGTTCTTTTCGGCAAAATAGTTGGGGTTGGTCAACTCTCCCGGATGTGTTAAGTGTGTTGACGGATAATAAACGGGATAGCTATAATCTGTTTTGCGGTGGAAGTGTTGCCACTCATAACCCAACATCACATCGAAATGATGTATCTTTGCGAAGTCCTTCGCATACTGTGCATACATATTGAGCGAGAGGTTGTATTTGTCCGACTCGTTCCAACCCTTGCTACCATAATACATGTTGTTATAATCAGTAGGCAGACAAACCTTTTCGCTACGTCCGTGTGCCACTTCCATACCACCATTCACGTGCAAGCGCAAGTCTTCAAAACCATGCACCTTGTAGTCTAACTCCAAGTTTCCTTGCAACGAACGGCTCTTACCAATGTTCTCTTCTTGCATCAAAGTAGCCACAGGGTTAGCCACTGCCAAATTGTTTTTTGTATGTGTCCATTGGCTGTCGCCATAGTCTGCTGTAGCGGGCCATTGCCAAAAACCGCCATATTCTTTTGCCTCGTCGCGATCGTCATACACGGGCTTTGTGGGGTCCATGCCCAATGCCTGACCTATGGCATCGGTGTTGGCATACGATGAACGCGAATACATAAACTTACCGTTTAAGTTCACCGACAAATGATCTTGCAAGAAGGTTGGCGATACATTAAAGCTACCTGTGTAACGACTAAAGTCTGAGGTCTTGAGTGTACCCTTTTGATTGGTATAGCCAAAACTTACGCGATAGGGCATGTTCTTCATACCTCCACTCAATGTAACGTTATGGTCGGTCGAAACGGCAGTTCGATAAATTTCCTTTTGCCAATCGGTGTCGGCAAAGAGGTGCTGACCTGCCTTGTTCCAATAACCCAATGAGTTGTAATATTCTGAAGCCTCCCAAGCGGCATCATCTGTCAAACCTGTGCGACGACGAATCAAGTCAATAAACTCTGTGGCATTGAGCACGTCCATATACTTGGTATTGGTGCTCACCGATACGTTACCATTGTACGAAACGTGCGGACGGGTGTTTTTGTGTCCCTTCTTCGTGGTGATGATAATTACACCATTCGATGCACGCGAACCATAAATGGCTGTTGCCGAAGCATCTTTCAACACGGTGAAGGTTTCAATATCGTTCGGGTTCACAAGAGATAGCGCGTTGGGCGAACCTTCTATACCATCGTTATCCATTGCCAAACCATCAATCACAATCAACGGGTCGTTCTTAGCGTTCAATGATGATCCACCACGAATACGAATCGTAGCACTACCGCCAGGGGCACCACTGTTGCTCACTACGTTTACACCTGCCACTTTGCCCTGAATCATGTCCTGAGCTGAAGTTTGCAAGCCATGGTTCTTTTCATCGGGCTTAATAGCTGTTACCGAACCAGTAAGGTCGTTTTTCTTTGCCACGCCATAACCAATAACCACAGCCTCGTTAAGTGTAGAATTGTCCTCGAGTGTAATTACCAGTGTGCCATCAGCCTTGATGATGACGGGTTTATAACCTATATAAGCTACGCGGAGGGTTGCTCCAGGCTTAACATTGAGTTTAAAGTTACCGTTTGCATCGGTCTGTGTCATGGTCTTCGTTCCGGGAACCGTCACTGTGGCATAAGCCACCGACTCGCCCGTCGTGTCCTGCACATGTCCGCTCACCGTGAGTCCCTGAGCTAATGCTCCGAATGGTAAGCTTGCTCCTGCCAATATTAACGACAAAAGCTTGGTGTTAAGAGTCTTCTTGTTCATGATATGAAGAAGTTTTGGGTTTAAGTTTCATGAAAGGATAATGAATAAGCGTGTAAATAAACATTCATCCTTATTTTAAACACCTATGGTTTCATTTTTCCTCCACCATGCTAATGGCAAATCCGCCACCGCTTGCAGCATGGAGTTTTAAGATGGATTTGCTTGTCACCTTTTTGCGAGTAATGGTGTAAGCTTTGGGGTTCTTGTCCCACGAGGCATTCTTTGCATCAGCATATATTGTAGCCGTGTACTTTTTACCTGGTGTGAGAAAATCAAGTTTCAAGTTTGCTGTATGTCCGTTTTCGTCGGCAGTGCAACCTACAAACCAGTTTTCTGAATGCTTGTCCTTACGGGCTATGGTTACATAGTCACCAGGTTCTGCTTCAAGATACACACTCTTTTGCCAATCAACAGGTACATCCTTAATGAATTGGAAAGCATCCATGTGTTCTTTGTAATGTTCAGGTACATCAGCTGCCATTTGCAAGGGACTGTACATAGTTACATACAATGCTAATTGTCTTGCCAATGTGGTGCGCACACGACTGGTGTTTGCAGGATTCATTTTCGAACAATCAGTTTCAAAAATACCTGGTGTGTAATCCATCGGACCACCAATTTGACGTGTAAATGGCAATATGGTGGTGTGGTCAACCGCGTTACCTCCAAACGATTCATACTCTGTGCCTCGTGCACTCTCATTAGCAATGAGGTTTGGATAAGTGCGGCAAATACCCGTAGGACGTGTTGCCTCGTGCGCATTTACCATAATTTTGTAATCGGCTGCCTTTGTCACACAATAGAGGTAGTGATTGTTCATCCACTGACCATAGTGGTGTTCACCACGCGGAACAATATTACCTACATAACCGCTTTTCACAGCATTATATCCATTATCCACCATAAACTGATATGCCTTGTCTAAATGGCGCTCGTAATTGCGTGCCGAAGCAGAGGTTTCGTGGTGCATAATCATTTTCACACCCTTTGAGGCTGCATATTGGTGAATAGCCTTCACATCAAAGTCGGGATAAGGTGTAACAAAATCAAAAACATAGTCCTTTTCATGTCCAAACCAATCTTCCCAACCAATGTTCCATCCCTCAACCAACACTGCGTCGAAGCCATTTTCAGCAGCAAAGTCTATGTAACGCTTCACATTTTCTGTGTTGGCAGAATGTGTACCATTGGGTTTGGCATGTGCATAGTCTGTTTCGCCCAACTTTACCGTACTAAAGTCATTGGTATAAGCCCAAGTTCCCTTATTGGTAATCATGTCCCACCAAACGCCAATGTATTTTGTAGGCTTAATCCATGATGTATCCTTAATCTTACAAGGCTCATTTAAGTTGAGCGTCATGCGCGATGCCAAGATATCGGCACCACTTTCGCCTGCTATAATAGTACGCCAAGGCGATGTACAAGGAGCTTGCAAATAACCTTTATCACCGCGAGCATCGGGTGTGAGCCAGCTCTCAAAGGTTTGCGTAGCATTATCATAGTTTAAGTGCATGGTTGAGTAATCAATGCAAGCAGCCTCGTGCAAGTTTATGTAGAGACCATCTGCCGATTTCATCATCAGCGCAGTTTGCACACCACCCTCCCATATTGGGGTCTGCGATGAGTTTTGTGTAACAGCACTCTTCATTAACCCACGAATTTCGCTCAGTTTACTTGTAACAGTTTCATACTCCTGCGTGTCATAGTCGCCAGGAATCCACCAAGCTGTGTGGTCGCCTGCCATAGCGAATTGGCTGTGCTCTTCTTTAATAGTGAAGTAGGTCAGATTTTTTTGTGCAGGAAATTCATAACGGAATCCCAAGCCTTCGTCGAACATGCGGAAACGAATTTTAATTTCACGCTCGTTCTTAGGTTGCGATAGGGTTACGCACAATTCGTTGTAATGATTGCGAATGTTACTTTCCTCTCCCCACACGGGTTTCCACGTTTCATCGAACGTCGTTGTGGTGTGTGCAGTTTCAACAAAGCCTGTCATTAAGTCTGCCTTCTGTGCCAACTTCGAAGCATCGGCACGCGTTTTAAACTCAAAGTCTTGTGCCTTGTTGGGATCTTCTTGTTTCAATTCGATGCCTAAATGCGAAGGCTTAATAATGTCGCGCCCTTTATATTTTAACCAATAGGTAGGACGCCCTTGTGCATCTACCGAGAAGTTCATGGTAAAATTTCCATTGGGCGATTGCAAATTTTGCGCTACTGCTGTCAGCGACATGCAAGCGAGCGTAAAGCCAAGCATTACTTTTTTCATTGTGTGCGTATATTATGATAGTTTATGTGTTTGGTTTCATTGTCTGTCTTCACTGTTTCTATCCAGCTTTTCCGATTTGGCACCAAACTAAACTTTTGCTCAATCGGCGTTGCAAAACTACGATTAAGAATTTATAAAAAAAAGAGGAAGTAAGAAAAATATAAATCTATTAAAATCATTATTCACTGATTATCAAAAGGTTATGCTTTTGTAACATGTCTAAAAATATAAACGAAAAGTGAAGGGCAAAAACACTAATTTAGCGTTTTTGCCATACATAACAAACAAATAAAAAGATAAAAACGCCTATTTTGTCAGAGTAATTAACATTCAAAAGAATTTGTTTCTAATAAATTCTTCTTGTTACAAGTCTGTATTTTAAATAACAAAAATAATGCGAATTTGAGTATAGTATATAATGGAGCATGCCTTACACATTATACATTATTCATTAAATCCTGCCGTAGGTGTATGAAGAGCATCGAGGAAATACCCAATAACCTGCCCCATCCATTCAACATCTATTGCCATGATATGTTGTTTCGTATATAAGATATTGAAGCGTATGTATAAAGAGTATATGGTATTACTTTGTCGTCCAGCAATAGGCTGGACGACGGTTTCTATCAATATACTTTGTTTTTTAATATATATTACTTTGTCGTCCAGCAATAGGCTGGACGAAAGGAGTAAATAATATAATGAAGTTGTCTAAACTTTTCTGACGAAGATTTGATTTATTGTTTTATCTCTTCAAAATTCAATCTTTGACGAAAAAACAAAAACATTTATGACGAAACATTGCTTCATGCGCCAGCGTAGGGTGTTCAAAATTCGCAATTTTTTTCTGCACTTCTTGATATTTAAAAATGTGAATTTTGAACACCCAACCCCGAAGGGTTTATTTATGGACATTCAAAAAATTAATTTATGAACATTTATGGCTCATTGATGAACATTTTTGACTAAAAAAACAAAGACATTTATGTCGATAGATGAGATATAATTTTCCATGTAATCTGTCCCCAAAAAGTCTATTGATTAACTTGACCAAGTTTATTGATTAACTTTGCCTTTTTAATTGATTAACTCGTACATGTTAATTGATAGACTCGAAAAGAGTATATTGAATACAGAGTATTACTTATTACCTGTTACCTATTCCTTACCCCCTTATAGTTTCCCCACCAATTCCTCAAACTCCTCAGGAGGACAAATAGCTTTATTACGAATTTTTGAGCGATAATTATAGACGGTGGCTGTAGAGTAATCAAGAAAATGTGCAATGCGTGTTGTGTCATGAATACCCAAACGGATAAGCGCATAAATGCGCAATTCCGTATTAAGCAAACCATTCTTTTTCACCGTTAGCTGATGTTCAGGCTGCAGCAAAGCATTAAATGAAGACACGAAATCGGGGAAAAGCGTTAAAAAGGCAGCATCAAAGTCAGCATAAAACTGCGTTTGTTCAACCTTGGCATTCAAGTCACGCTTCAACTGATTGGCTACTTCCTCAAAATGCCTGTTTTTAATTAACCGAAGCGTAGAACTGCGGAACTCAGCCAACTGATCGAGATACATGCGACAACGATTCAAGTAACGAGCTATATACTCCTCCTTTACCTTATCTGTCATACGCAACTGGCTGTAAGTGTTTTGCAATTCCTCATTGGTATTCTTCACCTCTTGAAGCGCAGCTTGCAACTTCTCGTTGGCTTCATGCATCCGTTGGTTTGCAGCTGCCAACTCTGCATTGTTGCGAGTTTGTTGGTGACGCATCTCACGCAATTTCTGCATTTGCTTACGCAAATACAATACCACACCAATCAACACAAACGATAAAGCGACAAGTGCATACATCAACACATGATCACGCTGACGCTGCTCCTTTTCGCGTTGCTTATATTGCTTGTCGATAATCGGAAAAATGTTTGAAGCCTCAATCGAGCGCAAACCAGCCTTGCAATAACTTGCATCTTCCATCGAACATAGCAGATAAGAATATGCACGTTCTACATCGCCATTGTCAAACAAAATCTGTGCTAACATGGGCAACGCTTGATACTCGCAAGTAGCATTGTGCAAGTCAGCAATAGCCGTGAGGGTTAGGTAGTATACCCCTTTTGCCCGATTACCTTTTAATAAATAGGCCTGTGCCAACGTAAAGCAAACATAAGGATGAGGCGTTGCCTCACTTGCCTGTGCTGCATAAGGTTTCAACATGTTTATAGCCTTTTGCGGCTGACCGAGCGCGTTATATTTATCTGCTAACACAATGTCGCGATTCAGATTTTTTATGGTTTCAAACGATAGCAACGAATCACGATAATTCATGGTTTTTTCCTCCCAAAGCTGGTGTTGCTCTGAGGCTTTGGTGTAGTAAGTACACATCCAACCATAAATCGTGCGCTTTATGCGGTAATAATAAAGTCGCAATTCAATGTGCTCAGCATTTATCAGCGAACGAGGCACTTTGTCGAGTTCATTGAGAGCCTCGGCATACAAGGCCGAAACAGCCATAATTTCAGCCTGTGCAATATGAAGCGTAGCTTGCATCACAACATCCGTTTTATAGGCTGGCAACTGGCGCATTTTACAAATATAAACCTGAGCTGAGTCGGTTTGGAAATGCGAATAGAGATCGAATATCTCTTTATAGAGATTATATTTATTGTAGCCCGTTGCCGAACGCGCTTGCACCTTTAGCTGATTGATTTGCTTCAAGCGCTGCTCTCGGTATTGCATCTTATGATTCATGATAACATCATCGAGCGTACAAAGCAATGATTGTGTGGGCTCGTCAAATTCAATGGGCTGCGACTGCGATTGTGCATGTTGCACAACAAACAGACTCAATATAAGCGTTAATAGGATGTATCTTTTCATGGAGATATTTTTTGTCTAAAAAATTAGTGCTCCAAAGTTAATATGTTTTTTTAAAATACATACATTTTGATAACAGAAAGTTACAAAATAATTTATAAAATCCAACACGTCTAAACCCTATTTTATATTGATTATCAACACATTATAAATTCTAATTGTTTATATTTTATTTATAGCTCATTGCAAAGGCTACGAAAGCTTCGTAATTTTGCCAACGAATTTTTTTGGTTTTCTCCCATTACGAATGATAATTGACACATGAAACATTTACTCTGCCTTTTATTCGTAGGACTTTTGTCCTTACAAATACACAGTGCTTCAATCAAACGCCCCATTGAGGTGCACCCCACCTTTTGGTGGAGCGGCATGCACAACCCCTCGCTACAACTCATGCTACATGGCAATGCCATTGGCAATAGTGAGGTAAGCTTAAACGCTTCGGGCATTACGATTGATAGCATCTACCGCCCAACTAACACAAACTATCTATTTATATACCTCAACACACAACAGGCACACCCCCAACACTTTAGTTTGCTATTACAGCAAGGACGTAACAAGCAACGCATTAGTTACGAGCTCAAGGCACGCAACAACATGCCCAAAGCACAAGGCTTTGATGCCGCTGACGTGCTCTATTTGCTCATGCCCGACCGATTTGCCAATGGTAACCCTAAAAACGATGTTGTAAAGGGACTGAAAGAAAATACTGCAAGCCAAGCATCCGACAACCGACACGGCGGTGACTTAGCTGGTATGACCCTCCATTTAGACTATCTCGACTCGTTAGGTGTTACTACCATTTGGCCCACGCCACTGTTGTGCAACGATATGCCTGCAGGCTCTTACCATGGCTATGCCATTACAAACTACTACGAAATAGATCCCCGATTTGGAACCAACAACGACTATAAGCTCTTTGTAGAAAAAGCTCACCAACGAGGCATGAAGGTGGTGCAGGACATGGTGTTCAACCACTGCGGTAGTGAGAACTTTCTGTTTACCGACCTACCCGACTCTACGTGGTTTAACAACAAAAGCCACTATGTGCAAACTGGCTATAAAATTACAGCCGTTACCGATGCCTATGCCAGTCAGGTAGATGCCTTTAACGCGCAAGATGGTTGGTTTGTTTCCTCTATGCCCGACTTTAACCAACGCAATACACACGTAATGCGCTATCTTACGCAAAATGCCATTTGGTGGATTGAATTTGCTGGCATCGATGGTATCCGTCAAGACACTTATCCTTATGCCGACCGCAATGCCATGGCGCAATGGTGCAACGAATTGTTAACACAATACCCACACCTTAACATCGTGGGCGAAACATGGCTCAACAGCAATGTTGGGGTAAGCGCATGGCAAAAAGATAGTCCTGTAGCTAAAGGGCTTTGCAACAGCCAACTCCCCACTGTGATGGATTTTCCACTAATGTCTCTACTCACTTCGGCACTTGATGAGGGTTCTAACGAGTGGGACAAGGGATTAGCACGTATTTACAATTATTTGTGTCAAGACGGTGTATATGCCGACCCTACACACTTACTAACTTTTTTGAGCAACCACGACACGAACCGCTTTGCTTGTGTTGATGCACAAGCTGCTCTGAAGTGGCGCTACCGCCAAGCTCTTACTTTACTACTCACCTTGCGCGGTATTCCGCAACTTTATTATGGTGATGAGTTGGCTATGGCAGCTAACAAAAGCCGAGGTGATGGTGCATTGCGTCAAAACTTCCCAGGAGGTTTTGCCACTGACAGCATCAATGCTTTTACTGGCAAAAATCTCACTCCTCTAATGCAGCAGACACAAGCTTTTACGCGCAATTTGCTGCAATGGCGCAAGAGCTGCGATGCCGTTAAGTGGGGTTCGTTCTGCCATTTTGCTCTGAGAGATGGCGTATATGTCTACGCACGCCAATACAAAGGTCACGTTGTAACAGTGATGCTTAACGGCACTGATACTCCTGTGTGTGTAGATCTTAACCACTATGCCGAGGTGTTACCCAAAGCCAAAGCTCGCGATGTACTAACTGGTCGCAACATCCAACTCGATAAAGGATGTTTGCAAATGGGCATACGCGAGGTTTTGGTGCTCGATTTCAACTAATGAACTGCAAAAAGGTTTCATAGATATATGATTAGGTTTTTAGATGTGTGGAGCTATTTAAAGTGTGTTTTTGCTCCACTCCCGTAAAAAGATGTTTTTAGGAAAACTCTGCCAAATTCTTTTTCGTGAGAAAAGGGATTTGGCAACTTTTTTTTGTAAGAAACTTTGGAAGTAGATTTCCTTATTTCTATGATTTTTATTTTTGATTTTCCATGAATATTTCCTTTCGGGTTTTTGTCTGGTACGAGAAATATGGATGGAAAAAGGAGTTATATATATAGGAACGCGCGCGCGAGGGGAAAGTAAGTTTTTTTCAATACTTCATGCGCCAGCTCACCCCCTAATGGCTAGTAGTCTGTAAAGTCTAGTAAAACAATGTTCATTTTACTTGCGCTTCGCGCTTGGGGTAGTCAAAAATGTCCATCAGTATTAAGTATTAAGTATTACATTCTATTGAGGTTCTCACGCGCCAGCCCAACCCTGAAAGGGGTTTATTTATGGAATTTCAAAAATAACAATTCATGAACATTTATGGCTCATTGATGGACATTTATGACTAAAAAAAAATATATTCATGACTAAAAAACAACTATATATTCATGACTAAAAACTCCCGCTTACTTTCAACAAGCAAGCGGGAGTTGTTTTATTTATTCTTCAGTTTCATTCCATGCAGCAGCATCCCATC
>UMGH01062633.1_pt1 | contig 33839 bp, 29 predicted proteins | sample 1965231 | NCBI WGS metagenome assembly UMGH01 (sample SAMEA4836068, study PRJEB28245) | human gut metagenome | biome: gut microbiome; material: fecal sample | place: Denmark | collected 2008 | reverse complement strand
ATTGTCAAACAACCATCCACGCCATATACTAATAAGAATATCAGCCATGTTATATCTTCAGTCTTGATAATAACATTACCTAACAGGAACAACATAATGAATGCTATACCTATTGAACCTACATCGCCAGCAAAACACTTTGCCTTACCCTTCGGTCGGAAATTGAATATACAAAAAACTATTGCTGCAATAATCGTTGTAAAGATCAGCGATTGCGCCACATACTTATCGTCAGCATTTAAGGCTGCTAATGGAAGTAAAACAGCTAATGAATACCCAGCTGTTATTCCATTTATTCCGTCCATAAAGTTTATTACGTTTGTTGCTCCTACATACACAATCAGTGCTACCAATACTATCCACCACATATTCCAATGCAGAATATCTAACTGATAGAAAGCCATGGCAGCTGCAGCAAACTGTGCTACCAGTCTCACAGAATCGGGCAATGAACGGATATCGTCCACGAAGCTCACACCTGCTATAAGTGTCACACCTGCAAGGAACCATGGATATTCAAATCCAAAGAATGCGCTCCATACCCATGCTCCAATTAGGAAGATAATGCCACCGCCTCTTAACACTATCGTTGAGTGCGATGACCTTTGGTTGGGCTTGTCAATTATGTTATACTTATCCGCAATGCGGAAATACACGAGTTCTGCCAATAAGAGCAGAAAGAAAATTAGAAAATAAATATAGTTCATATTGGATTGATTTAGTCTTCTTGCTTAGTTGTTACAATAATTTCTTCATTCTCATTAAAATATGATGATATATAATCAGCATTTTTCAACGTTTGTACTAAGAACCTATTGTAATCAGTATCTTTTAGTTTTAACAGATTGTCCGTTTCAGACAACGCGTGATAGACATCTGGTAACTTGGAAATTAGAACATTAATCACTGACTCATCATTTTCTGACCCTATAATCTTATGCCCAACCGCAAACACAGCATCATGCTCGTTTTCACACAAACTGATGGCATCGTACAATATATTTTCATCACAGACGGTATATTGGGTGGCTTGCAAGGCACATAGTTTATTGGCAATGATTTTACTCACTGTTACTGCCTCATGTGTCAATGAAGCTACAATCATTTTATTTTCTAGCGTACTAAACCCATTATGAATCAACAATGCTTCTGCAAGTGAAGAGTTTACAATATCCAATGCAAGCATTTCTGATAAATGAGTCTTGTAATGGAACATATATTCGCATGATAATATGGCGTCTTTCTCTTGGAATGATTTCAAAATATCCAAATTATATTCAATAGCTCCAGATTGAATAAGCAATAAAAGCTTGGCATGTGGGAGATTAAGGACAGCATTAGTTACATCTATCTGCCAGTATCCAAACTTGCACAATTTCATATACACCGTATCAGATAAGCTTCCTAATTCATATAATGATTGGAACAAATCTGAATACACATCATTTTTGTAGCTCTCGTCTTTACAGAGTTTTTGTATCTTATTTTCAATCCATCCTTTTAACTCTTCACTGATTGCGTTGTTGCATTGTTTAAAAAACTGGTTAACATTATACCATGATGTTGTAATAAGGTCGAGTTGTATAGCCAATTTCATTTCCGCTAACCCATCCAACCTTGTAATGTCGTCTTTAGCTTTCTTTTTATTCACAACTATTGGCATGTTATGTTCATTCAATATATAACAACCATTTTCAATAGTCGAGTCTAACATATTTGGATTAGTATGAGTTAGTTCATTGTAATAGACCTCTGTTGTTACATATTTTCGCATATCCTTAGGCAACAGAGTATATATTGACGCAATGAAATCATAGTTTTGTTTCAACCACATATGTCGCGGCTCGTCAATATATTCTGTTTTGCAATTTCGTAGCCATAGGGCGAGCAGTGTTTTCTTTTCCTCCTCATTCGTAGAAAAGAATTTTTCCCACATATTTTCCCAATCTTTTTTCATGCAAAGTCCTACAATCGCATTTGCACCATTCTCATTATATTGAGAATATTGATAGAGAAAATTTGCAGAACTCTTCGACACAAGCGTTTCTACGATTAAGCGCAATGTTTTATTCCACGACAAAGGATGCATGACTATGTAGTCAAAAATATGAAAGTTCCATACACTTTCATACCGCAATGCTGTCTCTGGCAGTTCTTTTAGAAATAGTTCTATATTATCAATGGTTGAGTCATAGGCTGGCTTTCTGTTCTGTTTCATGTCCGAACACAACTGATGGTCTGCTAATGACATGATGTCTGGATAGAAGTATGAGATATAATCATTGTAATCTTCTGCAATAAACCCGTGCCTAACAAAGTCCTCCTCCATATCTGAGAGACCGATACTTTTGAAACATTCGTCTTCATATAAGTTGAACTTTTCCAACAGCTCACTTATTGTATATGTACCAATACGTTGTTTTTCGAGCTTTGTATTTTTCACTTCATTTTCAAGTCTTTCTCTATCTCTTCCAATTTGTTCCACACGCTGATGGTAGGTAAAATGTTCGTTTACAGTCTTCTCTATATTATGAAAATCAATATCTTGATCATCTATTTTATTATTGTAATAGTGATTGCTGTATTTGTAGTGTATATTATCTTTCGAAATCAGTTCTTCAAAAAGACCCGCATCATCTGCTATCTGCGATAGGGTATAATCAGTATCGTCCACTATAATAGCAAATGTTCCAACAGGAAGTTTCTCATAGATCGCTACTAAATATGCAAGTCTTAGCTCTTTCTCTTGAAGATGACAAGTCGCATCATAGGCTGCGAGTTGCTCTTCTGCTTGTTTTATCCTTTCTTCAAGTCTTTTATTTATTGCGATATCAACAAACTTTCGTTTTGTCTGTGGAGATAGAATATCATACAACCTTCCTTTTCGATTATGTAATTCCGAGAAGTCATGAGGATGGTAGTTCTTCACTGTCATCATTGCCAGCATTTTCTTTGCCTCTAAATGCTGATAATTCTTATCCAAACGTTGCGTATATTGGTGGTATTCATTTACTATATTATATAGCAGTCGCATATCGTCTATATGAAAAGCTATGTCTCTAATATCATCATCAGATACCTCTCCGTCATGTCCTTGTTCTTTCAACGCACGCTTTAACATATCCTTTGAATTGGTGGTCGTGATAACAGGAATAACAGTTGTAATGTAATCAAAGAATTTTGATCGAGAGGAATCTTTAAACATATCGTCTTTCACTGCATAGACAAACTTTATGGTACGTCCTATCATTTCCGACTTATTGATGAGATGGTTCAACTCTCTTAGTTTCAAGAAAATGTCAGTAGTGTTGAACCTATCCAAGTCCTCAATGATTACTACATTGTAGTCTGTACATTGAAAGAAATAAAGTATTTCATCCAGATGTCGATTAAATATAGAACCATCATCATGTATGTTTATCTCATTTCCACCAACCGAAATTTTCTGCAGGCGTAATCCACCATAGTTTTTGATGATGTAAACAACTGTTTCATACATCATCGATAGCAGAAAAATTATCGATACGATGCTGATAACATGCTGTGCTGTAATGGGAATACCAAATGTCTCGTAAAACAATGGTATCTGCATAAAATCCAATTGCAGAGCAAATGCGATTAGCACTACAGCCCCAACTACATACATTGCCATCGTTTGGATCGTGTGCTTTGAGAAATGACGTATCTTTCTCAACCTACTAAAAGGCAACGTTTCAAGGGTCTTTCTATAGACCTATTGCTGCAGAATGCTGAATTCTATCTTTCTGTTCAGTGTTTCCTTCTGCTCGGCAGTGATGGCCGGTTGTTTATCATTTTCTTGGTCTCCTGCTGACGTAGTATTTCCCGCCGCGTATAGTGAGGCATCAGCATCAAGTGTAGCAAGCGAAATGTCCAGTATTTTAACATTCTTATCTACTCGTTCTTTGAAAGTCTTTATTACAGAGCTTTTCCCAGAACCGTATGGACCTGTAACTGCTATATTGAGGATTTCATCGTTCGCAATAGCATTTAGTAAATCCTTTACTGTATTGAAAGAATCGTCCGAATCCTTCAATACAATAGGTGTCAATGCTTTTTGCTTCCATGTATTATTGTCTGTAATCATGTTAATCTCTATATTCTGAGGAAAACGATTCTTCCAATTCTCTTCTTGAAAGATTCTTATTCTGGTTTATTGAATCTATCTCAATAAAATATCCATTTTCATCTGTTGTAAAATCTACAGATGTTTTAATAATAGATTTCAAGTCAGTATTTTTAGAGTCATCGATAAAATACCATTGTTTGTCTTCTCCATCGTAATAACCAGTATCATAGTCTGGGTGATTAACGCAAATCTCAGATGTTATAACCACCCCAATACGATGCACCAGATACCCCTTATACATACCAACCAACAAACATTCACGTCCGAACTCTATATCAATGTTAGGACTTATTGAATAATCATTAATGTCTTCTATCTGTAAAGTGGAGCAGTATAAAACTTCATCGCTTAATTGTTGCTGTACCCAGTTGCTCAATTCTATAACGATATCTTTTGATTGAGAAAAGTTTGTTCTTGCATTCCGCTCAATTCTTTCGGCTTTTTCTCTTTCTTCTGCTGTTTTTTCTTGGTGGATTCTCGCTGCTAAACCAGAAAGATAATCTTTATCATCCCAGTAGATAAGTCTCTCTGACTTATAATTCTTCATGTCTGTATCCTTTGAAAGAACGATGCAAGTGGTATTATTTTCACTACACCATTGGTCCAAGGATTTAAGCACTATAGCATCAGGGAACTCCGACTTCTTTTTCTCTGAAAAAGGAGCTTTCATATTGAAGTAGTCGTCTATGATTGACACTAAATCCAAATTCTCTTGAATAGGAATACGAAGTGTTTTTGATCTGTCTACATTGTCCAAAAACTTTTCCGTTATGTCATCCGCAGCATTCTCCACTTGTTCTTTAAGTTTCTCTATAGTTAGTTTTATCTTGGGCAAATGCTTGAAAATAGAAGAGTCAAGTTTCTGTATATGTTTAACCTTGCTGTCTTCTGAACGTTCTTTTATATGCGCTAAGACTTCTTTTTCGGTAATATCAGGTAGAAGTATTCTTATTCGTCTATTTTCTCCCGCATCGATAAGAGTTTTTATTGCACCTGATGCTATAAAATGTCCCTCCTCGTAGATACTTGTGTCAATAAAAACATTCTCTATCATAAAATATGTTATTGAGTGGTTCGTTCTCTGTGCTACACTTTTATTAAAGTCAAAACGCAAAGTTATACTACTTTTTAAACTTCTTCTTATATGTTATTTTCTCAAGAAATGTATCATCTACAATTGAAGCATGACCTTCATGTTGTACAGTTATTTTAAAATCGTTATAAAAATCGAATGTGTATTCAATTAAGCCATAGTTTTGCTTTCCGCTTCTACTGAATCCTGTACAATCTACCTGCCGAACATTTTTCCTATATTCACTCAGAAGTTCCTTCTCTGGCAGTTTTTGAGATTTATATATTGTCGTACATGCTATGTATGGTTTCTCTTCCAACGAAGATATCATATTGCAAAATTTATTCGATGTTGATGATGCATGATGTGGAATTTTTATAAACACTGGCGACTCGTAGCACTTGGGGTACAACATTTCTATACCATCATTTTCAATGTCTGATAGAAAAACGAGAGAATATTTATATTCATTTCCTATGTCTATTTGTAAGCATAAAGATAAATCATTTTTATGTATTTCCGAAAGAGATTCTAACAAGTAGTTTATTCTACTACCATGCGGTGATACAGCTTGTATGGTAGCAGATAAATCTCCAATCAAATCATTAAACACCAAATTTTTGAAAGGTACGAACATTTTCTCTGGCACGCATGCTGTTTCATGTGATTTAAATTTGCGTTGTGTCAGTTTTAATATTTTTTGAACGATGTCATGGTCATCTCTATTATATTTTATTTTGTTCCATACTTCACCATTAAGATCATATGGTAGTAGCACCATCGTGTTTTCGTTACAATACTTATATATTATCTCATCTATACCATATGTATGGTCATAATCAGGGTGAGACCATACTAACATATTTAGTTTCTCCTTATCGATTCCCCACTGCTTAAGTATTTCCACTGTTTCATTAAGTCCCTTGTACTTGAAACTATCAATCACAATAGAATACAATACTTTATTATCGTAGCCAGCATCAAGGAACAAAATACAAATACTTTCACCTCTATTCGAGTAACCTATCACATAAACTTTTATCAAAAGATTTCTTCTGTCACTTATATTTATCATTTCAAATTGATGATTTTGAGTGTATTCTTCGTCGTGAATACGTCATCTATAGTTGACTCAGAGAATACTTCTGCTTGCGCTTCGTTATCACAGGAAATATCTTCTATTACAGAATAAATCTTATTCTTTAACTCTTCTGATTGACAAGAAGAGCCTATAGAAAATATCTGATTAAATAATTCATCATTAATTCTGAACTTCCTCTCCATTATCTTTCAAATATTGTTCTGTTACTGACAATTTATATAATTCAAACAGATAGTCATTAATTTGGTTTTTCACAACTTTCTCGAAATGATCAGGAAATTGATATTGGTTCTTTTCTATTAACCCCTTATCAACATATCCATCGATATCTAACAATGCTTGATAAACAGTCTTCCCGACATCTGTTTTTATAGCTCTACACCTTCTGGCAAAATTTACTTTTACCGTTTCATCATTTTTAATAATTCTATCAACATATTCTCTGTCTATCAATCCGCCCTTAAGATTTGCTACATCTGGAGTCGCAAACACCGACTCTTCAAATGTTTCAGAAAAATCATCAAGGCTTTTAAATACATCTCCACCTAATTTCCTTACACCAATTCTTTGAATAACTATATATTTATCATTTTCAAGAAATGCTTTTATGTAGTTATTTAGAAAACTAATGTACACATCCATATTTTTATAGTTTACACAATCTATTGAGAATGTTAAAAACAAGCTGGCCACATCCATTACTATATTGTCTTCTCTTTGTACGCCATCTTCTTTAAACACTGCATCCGAAAAACGATGAAGAGGTTCTGACTGAAATGTACTTAATGGAATGGAACGAGATGCCGCTATTTCTTCCATATTTGAAAGCGATATAGTGGCTTGATTCTGAACTCCCTTTGTGTATTTTTGAAAATATGATGATAATTCCATATTCTCTTTGAACAGTTTTATCCATTCGTTTATATCCGTAACGCCATCATAGTCTATACGAATCAACACTTTACGAAGCATATTCGCTCGCATAGTGTACCTTGAAAAATTTTTAGCCATGTACAATATCTTGTTTTAATTAGTTACAAAAATACTCTATCCAGAATTAATCCTTTATCGTTTTCCATCTCCTCAAATGACTCCACAGCAATGTTAAGAACATGGGGAGTAGCCATTCTTTGTAAACAAGGGGATGCTTCCAACGGTTGTGCCACCAACGGCGGAACTTGAATGTGAGGATGGGGATTAAGCCAGATGCGGGCTTTTCCTCGGCAAACTCAGGATGTAGGATGTCCATAAGAATGCGCTCTTCCAAATCTTTGTCTCTTTCTATCGTAGGGAAACATGACTCTGAGAAGCCTAAGTAATCCACACAAATGGCATTGATTTGATTGAAGAAAGTATATATGCCTATTTCTTTCAAGAAGTCAATCGTTGCTTTCCAATCCACTTTCTTGTGATGAACACGCACGAAGAAGCCCCAATCAAGCACTTGACGCAAGTTTAGGTGTTCACCTGCAAAATGCTGTCCCGTGTGACGCATTAAAAAGATAGCGTTGAAGTCTGCTGATGGCAAATAAAGCTTAGCTCCATCAACTTCAATCTCCCTATAATCCTTATCAGCAAGGGCTTTTAATCGAGCCTCAATATTTGGAGCGTCACGATGAGCCTTGGTGTTGATGAAGTCATAATGATTTTCTACAGATACACCATTAAAGCAAAATACCGTGTGGTGTTCATGCCCATTATCAATCTTTATGCCACATGTTTCAGCCACCAAAGCATCAGCCGCATGCCATTTACCAAAGTTGTAGATATCCAAATCTCCAACAGGACGATGGTTAGGTACAGGCCAATCCAACGACAAACCATATCCTTTTATCACCATCATTTGTATATCCTTTGTCGCATACAGTCGTGCCAAATCAGCCATTGCTTTCTCATGCTTGACATACATTCTTTCGTATGCAACCACACTACATAACCACTGAATTCGCTTCAGCTTTTCAGCAATAGTTTCATTGGCAAAAGGATTACTATTCGGATTAGATTTGAGATATATCTGTAAGCCATCAGCTACAAGTGCAGAAACGCCTTGCATATTAGACATTTTAATTATCCCCATCCAATTCTTACCACTAAAAGCAAAAGAATCTGGGCTATATCCACTTACAGTGCACTTTACTAATAATAGAAATAGATTATCAGATTGGTTTAATGACATAGAAATAAATCCAGAGATGAGATTTGATATTTTTTAAATCTTATAATTGTCAAGTACATCCAAAGGTTCCCATCCTAATTCCTTGCGTGCCTTTTCATTGCTAAATGTAAGACTCTTGGTCATTTTCTCCAATTTATAGGAACTGATTGGAGCTTTACTTCCAAGTAAATCACCTACTTTAGCCATACACCAAGCCATCCAATATGGGATATTCATAGGCTTACCTTTGCCCAATTGTTTTGCTACAGAGACAGACAATTCTCCAAAAGAAGGCTGACGAGTGTCGCAAACATTATAAGTGCCACCTTTCTCTACAAGTAAAGGCAATATACGTGCAATATCTTCTGCCATAAGAATACTCTTTATAACCTTGCCACCTGCAATATTCATATAGAAACCCTTACGCACACCATTTACCATTGCACCAAGATTTCCTGGAGCATCCTTGCCTGCCAATAAAGAAGGACGAAGAATACCCAAGACAACATTATTCTTTTTGCACCATTCTGTCAAATATTCTTCTGCCAAAATCTTACTTTTGGCATAAGGTGTCTTTCCTTCTAATGGGTGTTCTTCAGTAATCAAATCACCATATTCACAACCATATACAGCAACGGTACTGATAAAGACGATTGCCTTTGGTACACCAACCTTTTTCAAAGCTTCACATAAATGTTTTGTTCCTGTATAATTAACGTCAAAGAAAGCTTTTTTCTCAGCTTCAGTCTTTGGTACAACATGAGCTTTACCGCAAGCATGAAGCACTATGTCGTATTTTTCAGGTAACTCAGGTATGTCAGTAACAAAGTTAGCCTTTATCATGTCATTTTTAGTTATGCCACACGTAGTTACTTCATATTTTTCTTTAAGAACCGGCATGGCATTCTTACCAAGAAAGCCAGTACCACCAGTAAAAAGTAATTTCTCCATTTATATCGCTTTAATAAATTTATTCAATATGGTTTCTTCTGAATATTCTTTAATAGCCAATTTACGAGCATGTTCACCCATTTCCACAAGTTCGTCCTTATCCCATTTCTCTGGCCATCCACAATAACCTATTCGCTTTTCTCGAACAAGTATATCAATCTCACTATTTTTCGGGCCAAAGAACAATATCGGACGACCAGAAGCTAATATATTATATGTTTTTGAAGGCACTCCAAGTCCGTACATACCTTCTTGTAATGTAACAAGGGCTATATGGCATGCTGCTAACACTTCATTCTGTTGACTACGGAAATACGGACCATGAAAGAATACCCTCGGATGATTCATTTTCTTCAACGTTTCCTCCATTGATCCTGTGCCATAAATATGAAAATCTACACTCTCTGGTAACTGCTCTATCACCTTGCCCAATCCTTGTACACGTCCGATGTTTCCTGCGTATTCCAATACGATTTTGCCCTGTGGCATAGGTTGAGGCTTAATGCCGTTTATATCAGCCCAATTTTCAATGATGGTTATCTTAGGTATATTTACAGAACTGTTTAATACCTTCTTTTCTAAAACATTTTTCATGTCTCTTCCAAGAGCTATTAATTGATCGGCGCGAGAATAAGCCTTATCAAAAATACGTTTTATTATACCATATAAGGGTAATTTCAGACCAGCGGGTTTCGTGTTTTCAGGAAACACATCATGTACCAAAATATTCAATTCAAAGCCAACTTTTTTCTTTAGCCTACTCATCAATACAACTAATGGAGCTGGATTTGTTACCATAAGCACTTTGTCGTCCTTGCGTACATGTTGTTTCACAAGAAAGAGCAGACGCTTGCTCATTAAGAGAAAAGAAAGAGCCTTTCCTTTTGTCTTGTTTTTATCCAAATCAGCACCATTAGCTCTAAAAACTTCTATTGAATTATCCAAACAGAATTTATTGTTCTCATCAAGTTTCTTCCGCTTGTCATATATCTCAGGACCACAAATCACTTTCACTTGGTATTTCGACGCCATTGCATTGGCTATCTCACCAAGAATATACGCAGTGGAAGTCTCGTCTGGCGGAAACAACTCGGTTACAATCCAAAGTATTTTCTTACTCATCTTATTTTTTGTATTCAAAAGCCCATTTATATTTAGGGTTGTTTATTACATCTTTTAGTTCTTGTCTATAAATTTCGTCCTCTACATCATGGAAATGAATGTCAGCACAGAAAGAATTCCACCAGTTGTTTATGTTGGAATAAAACTCCGCTAACTCTTCGTCCGTAAACAAAGGGGTAGAATCATCTACACTGATCCCCAATGTCCGCAGTTTATCAGTTATACTCTTTTCGCTTTCGCCTTTGTTCCTACTTACATTCAGCAAAACTGCAGCTCTCGAAACGACCTTTTGTTCATATCGTTTCTTCATTCGGTCTTCCCATGCGTGTTGTAATAAATCTTCTGCGAAATACTTTTTGCCAAAATTACTTTGCTCAAATATCAGCTTTGACAATTCTTTATCGTGCTTGAAGTATATGGCATGCACTTCTGGAACATCTTTTTTAAAATCTAAGCCTTTCCTCATTTCAAGCAAAAAAACTCTTTGTAAGCCACTTCTTAAAAAAACTTGTTTTCCAATATTCTTCAATGCATATCCATTATGTTGTTGAAATGCTTCGGGAAACTTTAATTCATAATAATAAATGACACCAATCTTTTTTAAGTCCTCGTTTGGATAATACTCGTCATTTTTATAATCATAATCAGTTGTCGCAAAAAAACTTCATTACATCAATATCTGATGTAAAATCCAAGAACATAGACTTATTATAATAATGCTGTGCCAATCCTGGATAATGCATCCTTATCCTAAATAAATCATGCTTTATCTCAAACCCTTGCTCCAGCATTTTCACAATAGGATGTGATTTTATAAGCAGTTCTAATTCTTGTGAGAAAATCAAAAAATCAAGGAAATAGTTCTCTTCATTATGGGTCTTATCCCTAAAAATATTGGGAACGCAAGGCTTACCCTCGTAGTAATCACTTTGTCCTCTATATAAAAATTTATGTTTATATAGATTAGGCTTAAGACAAAAAAAGAAATCATTGGGATTTAATGGATTTAGAGAAGCCATCTGTGACATCAAAAATGAATTTGCAGGATAAGAATTCTTTTGATGTGCCACGTATGGAGAAGCCCATAAAATACGAAAAGATTGCTGGCTAATATCATAGAAATATTGCATATTAGCAATATCTTGCATTCTTGCATTCTTGCATCTTGTTCGTACGCCTCTTGTTCTATCCTTTTTAAATAGTCTACAGCCTCATTGATGTTGTCAAAAGGATTATTTAAAGTGCCTTTTTTATTATCTTTTGGATATTTAGCACTGAAAGGAACTAGTGATTGGTATTTTGATAATATGCTTTTGCTACAAGATTCAGACAATCGTATCTTATAAAAATGTGCACCAGAATAAGGAGGCGTAGGCATTTTAAACATTGTACCGACCAAACCAAATTCATTTGAGAGAATATATAAAGCACCATAAAAAAATGCTTCAGCGTCTATTTCGTTCGGACATGGAAGCTGATTGCCATCAAGAAGTAATAAAGCCATACTAAATGAAAGAGCATCATGTATAGCCATAGACCAATCTAAATTGCCATTTGCCTCTCTTCTTTTAGCAATAAATCTTAGACGTCTATACAACTCATCACGCAACATGGTAAATCCTTTCTCGCAACATAATGCAAGAAAATCCTCTCCTATTACTATAGTGTCATAATTCAATACCGTTTTATTCTGTGGTACCCCATGTATAGGCTCCACCTTTGGCGCAAATACTATCCGTATTGATGTTTCATCTATACTCAAATAGTTACAAGCATGGTTGATAATTGCTTGTGACAAAGTCTTCGCTTTTTCTATTGTTATCATAACTTTATAGAATAGTTATATTAGTTTTTCATACAGTTCCACATACTTTTCGAAGCACTTATCCTTATCAAAGCATTCTTCTGCACGTTTACGACAATCATCGGAAGAAAGGTGATATTCTTTCATTCTATATATAGCCTCAACTAATCCATTTACATCACCTTGCTCAACAACTATGCCTGTCTTTTTGTCTACAGCCTCTGGACTGCCTCCAGTACGATATGTAATGACTGGTGTTCCACAAGCAAGAGCTTCTATATTAGTTGTTGGAAAATTATCGCTATAAGTGGGATTCAAAAACACATCTGCATCAGAATACAATTGTACTAATTCCTCTACGTTTTGTGTACGTTGAATGCCTTTTATTCCTTTGGGTAAAGACGATATTTGTTTCGATGTTAATCCGACAAGTGTAATTTCATAATCCTCTGAAAGCTTCGAACGTAACTCAACAAAGTCAGCAAGTCCTTTACGAGCATCCCATATTGCTGCAACTCCAAGAATTTTGAATTTGGACGACATAGAATTATAGGTTTTATACAAAGGTCTAAATTTTGTCAAGTCCACTCCATTATGTATAGTTACAATAGGACGAGAATTTTGTACAGATTGTTTAAGTAAGCCATGCAACCAATCTGAGACAGGAACAAATGTAAGGTTTTTGATGTTCCTTAAAAGTGCTTTTTTTGTTTTAAACTGATACGCTGCTTTATTACCGAATAAAGACCTATTCTCTTTACAGTTCAGACATCCCAACTTCCATTGTTCACAACCAGACATATCAAAATACATACACCCACCAGTAAATGCCCAACAGTCGTGTTGAGTCCAAACTACAGGGGTATTTATCATTGCAAGATAACGGAATAGCAAAGGATAATTAAGATAGTGATCGTGAATATTATGCAAATGAATAATATCCGGCTTAATATTATCTATTGCTTGTATCAAACGTTTTGTAGCTCTACGCGATGCCAATCCTTCACGATCAAACAGACAATGTTCTGCATAATGTTCGTATGTTTCTATCTTTGAACCAATGCGTATTTCATTACTTACCCCAGGCTTTGCCATACGACCGTATGCTATATAGCTTTCATAACCATGTGAAATGGCCACTTTAGCAATGTCCTCACATATTTTACCAGTAGATAGAATATTACTACAGATGTTTATTTGAAATAGTTTGGGCATTTTATTTTTTTATAATGTTTATTTTCCTCAGCAGCATTATTATCCAAAAAGGCATGAATACATAATAAATAAATGTAGTGAGTGCCTGCGCCATATATCCTCTTGCTATAATTTGATAAAGTGCTGCATTATACAAAGCAAGCAATGCCACAGCTCCTATGGAGTTTAAATTCTTTTTGTAATTATACCAAAACAATTTTGAAAGCCAACCAAGAAACCATGCATATATAATAATTCCAAACCAACCGAATGAAATATAAGCTTCTGTTATATTTAGGAAAGCATTCCCATGAGAAATTGTACCATAAAGCTTTAAATTTGCATCTCTAATATATGTCCCCTTTGGTTTCCATGGGAACAAGGCACGGGGAACTGGCATTAATGCTGCTGTTGCTATCGGTTCAAAATAAATATAATCCTCAAAATCATATTCCTCCATACATTTTGCAGAAATATCATAAACCATCATATTTTCACTCGCTTCCTTTATTTCTCCTGTCTTTTGTATTTCTGTAACAGCGGAAATATCCAAACCTTTTCCATACATTCGAGCCGCTTCCATAATCCCCATAAAAGCATACATCACCAAAAATAGGGGTACAACAATTTGATATTTTATGTTTTTGGGTTTAGGAAACAAATGCATAACAGTAAATACTGTCACAAAAAGCATCAGAATACGATAGCGAAATCCACCTATTATATATATAATTAAAGATAGCACTATCATGATAACAAACAATGCAGATATCTTTTGTTTTATAGCATAAACCACCGCGCAACAGAAAGTGAACAAAGAGATTAGATATGTGATATACATTTCTGTATGTCCATACGAGCCCTCTTCATTAAACACCATATCAGTTTTACTGTCAGCACTAAATATAGACAATGAAAAACCATTGAATATACCATAGCCAACAAAGGCTAAAGCAAATAAAACCACAGAGCAACGAATAACGTTATTTTCTGTAAGCAGTGAATTTAATCGTCGAAATTCTATTTTCGGTCTTGACTTATCATACACTAAACGAAAAACCAAATAGAACAAGAGAGTTCCTAACAATAAAAGCATTTGACTATAGTCCGATGCATCAGAGCCTCCACCACTTATGACGTTTTGTCCTCCTTTAAAGAAAGGCAACAAAACATAATAAGATAAATATATAATGAGGAATGTTGTTGGTTGCCAAATCAGCGACTTATCTTTTGATCTGACTTTTGAAATTATGTCAATTCCAAATAATATAACCAGTATTGAAAATAATATTGTACTCATTTTACGTTCTTTACGTCTTTATACACATTGTAGTCCCCTCCCTTCAAAGAGCAGACCACAATATCCTTGAATCTTGTATTATGCTTGCGCACCATCCTTGCAGGATTACCCACATAGATTCCATCTTGCTCACAATTTTTTGTAATAACAGAAAAAGCTCCACACACGCAACCTTCTTCAATATTCGTCACCTGTGGCAGGATTTTCGCTCCTGTGGCAATCCAAGAGTAAGAACCAATATGCAAATCTGGAAAATAGCGAGTGGAAAAATCTGCATTATCATCGATATGGTGGGAAACACGAATAATTTGTATTTCCTTGTTGATAATTACATGATCGTGAATTATAATTTTCCCCCCCCCCGAAACGCAAATCAAGGTTTGCAGTTTCTATAGAACAATCTTCACCTATAATCAAATTCTTATTGGCCCTACGCGCAAGTTTCCAGGTAATGAGAGTATTCTCACCAATGGTAGCTCCGTTGTGTCTTGCCATCCATCTAAAGACAGCGTATTTGATGTTCAAAAGGAATCTCACTATTAGACCAATATAATATCGCGACATACTACGTGAGTTTACTTTACTTCTATAAATTTCCGGTATAATCATATAGATACTTTTTTATCGTAAATACAACAAGAACCGCATATTACGAATGTTATTAAATAATACATTATTTGTCCCCAAAAGTATGTAGACACTGGATTGACACCTTGAGGCAGTAAAACATACATAGTGCCAATTTGACCAATACTTGATAATATTGATGCTATCAGCATTAACTGCTGATGCTCCTTAATAAGCAAGCTCGATCTCATTAAACTTGTTGTTATCATCATTGGGAAAGCTAACATTGCCACATAAAAAGCATTCATGTCTGCTTTATATGATTCTCCATACAATCCCAATACAAACGAGCCACATAATGATAATCCAATAGTACCAACTATGCCAACAAACAAGCATCCAACGAATACTCTCTTCAAATTACTAAAATACTTTACTTGATTATTCTGTGCATTGAGTGTAGCTTGAAAGGTAGTAAAAGTACTAAAGAAATAGTTAGGAATAATTATAAGCAAATTGCGAATCTGAAGGATTGCCGACATACTACCAACAGCCCCAATTGTATCATACTTTGCCATCAGTACCTGTGCCCACCAATTAATTGGCGCCTCAACAAAAGAGAGTATAAACACAGGTAATACCATAAGCCAAAGAATGCCTAATTGAGATTTCATACTTGCCATTGTCAAATTTGACAGAGTCCTCTTTATGGGCAATTTCCTAAAACAAATCAGAATGCTAATCAGCGCATAAACAAAGTAATATGCTAGCAACCCCTGAATAGCTCCATTTACACCATACCAATAAGTACCTACACCAACAAGGATAACAAACAAAATGGCTGTAAAAGTTTGCAATATGCCTATTAACTTAAACAATTTCATTCCTCGGAAAACTCCTTCAATCAAAGGTTGAAGCATGAACATAGGCAGAAGCAGACCTACTGCTCTAAAATAGCTATTTAAAGAATTAATGCCAATGATAGAATTCAATGAGGATTCTGGCAATACCAGTAGTCCTATACCTATAAATGCGCATATAAAAAGTGAGAATAAGAATAATAAAACCAAACGCGCCTTGCTTTCATTTTTATACTGAGCCTCAGCTGTGAACTTTGTAACTAGTCCGACAAAATTCAAGGCACTAATACAAAAGATGATATTGAGCGTATTGCGTATAAAACTAAAACTTCCAAAATCCTCCTTACTCAACAAATGCGTAAAAAGGAAGGTTGCCAACATCAAAATTGCCTTAGAAGCACCACTTCCTAACAAGGTTATACCAAATCCTTTAGCCAATGGAGAGTGCAACAATTTTCTCGATATGTCTCTTATTTGCATAATCTATTCGATAGAATTTGTTTATAGCAATCTACCATTTCCTCTCCATACGAATTGTGATTACTCTTTATATAATCGTCAATGCTTTTCTTTAATGAGTTATATTTGTCAAGATTAGTCATTTCTTTTACAGCTTTATCCAAAGCTTCAATATCATCCAAAGCGAAGCCCAAGCCCCAATTGTTTTTCCTAATATCCTCTAAATTTCCCGTATTTTCGGAAACAATAACAGGTAGTCCTGCACCTATTTCTTCACCTACAGCAAGCGAATAAGCATCAAAACGACTTGGGTGAATACCTATATCCATTTTGCAAAAAGCCTGTTTAAGTTCTTCTTTTGAAACAGGACCATGAAAATGAATGTTTTCGCAATTTGTATAAGGTGTAAATACATCTTGTTGGGTTGATTTCATTTGACCATATAGATGCAATTCAAGTTCCTTATGCTTTGAGAAATATTCTAAAATAATATCCACCCCTTTCTCTAAACTAATGCCACCAACATAAACAAAGTTCTTTACTTTATCTGTCTTAAACTTATAATTATAAAGATTTGATATTGTTATTCCATAAGGAATACGCAAATATTTGTGGTTGGGGAAGGTCATCTTCATTGTATCCTCAACAAATTTAGACGGGACAGCTATGTAGTCAGCTCCATTAAAATGTTCAACGATTTGTCGTGAGTACTTTTCCAAATATGCATTATTGACAGTCATTCCATACTTTTCGTATATAGACTTCATGACAGTCATTACATAAATGGGATTAGGCATATACTGGTCGGCAATAGTTATGACTTCGGGATGTTCTTTTTTGTATTTCTCTATTTCCCGATAACAATATGATGGCCAATAATGAATTATCCGAGGACTGTATTTAGATAATATATGTCGGGTTCCTTTCTCAAAATACTTCGATTCGTTTAGATTAACAAACTTATTGAAGTTGTATTTCAGTATATGGCGTAATGTTAGCAACTTCAAAATGGAGACATGCTTATTTACGTATGCAACCTTTTTAAGTCCACAAAAAGCCCAAAACTTCTTTAATACTCTAAAGGTCAAGAAATGAAACTTCAAATCATCATTGTCTTCTAAAGATTGGTATATATAGAGTGAATGATCTGGGCGTGCCAGTAGAAGTATATCTATTTTTTGTTTCGTCATATCATTTATTTTTGAATTTTGCTTCTAATCCTTTTATATATTCTCTTTAGATTGTCAAACATGACAATTTTTCCTGTAAGCGAAAAGACAGTAATCTCAATATGATCTACAATATTGTGAATTCCACCCTCATAACCCTTCCAATACTTTACAACTGCCTTGTCTACCAAACTTGTTTCCAAATCTGTAGCTTCACATATTTCAAAGGGTTGTTCTATATATTGCTCTATTTCTTGACTATGAAACCCTTGCACTACTCCACCATGCGTACCAGATCCATCCCATCCATGATTTTGCACAAGGCTTGTAGTTGGGTAAACACAATACTTACCGGCATAATATTCGTATGCTGTATTGAAACAATCTCCCCATATCACATTTTTTGATTTCATATGCATCAATCCAGCATATATTGAAGGACGACGTTGAGAAAAATGCTTTCTAAGTGTCTTATCCATCAACATCTTATCAAGCAAATCCAATGTCTCACTACGCAATAATAGTTTCCTTTTCCAAAATCCACAACCCCATGCCGACATTTCTTGAAGCTTCACAACCGATGCTTTAACCTTGGGCATATCAATAGGATGAATATAACCTGTTACTGCATACACAGAATCGTCATCTTTGTATTTGTCAAGACACATATTCATATACTCAAGAAATCTATAGCTAAACACATTATCATCTTCTGTGCTTATGTAACAGTTATAATCCTTCAAAACAAGTTCCTTTAAGAATGTGTAGTTTGAAGGATAAGACACTCCTAAGTTCTTAGTTTGTCTTATTACTGTTAGCCTGTTAAAGCCATTAGATTTCTCTTTTTCTGACAAATACTCTGATAACCTCTGCCAACCTTCTTTGTATTTATCCGAAGGAGGAAAATCCAATGATACATAAACATTGGTTTTGTCTGCATATTTGCATTTCTCCAAAGACTCCAAACACGCTTTAAAATGCTCATAACGGTTTAAAGTTGGGATGACAACTGGTGCATATTGTTTTATTTCCATATCTTTTCTATCAATGATTCTTTATTTTCACTTAATCTACATATCAACAGAATTATCACAGTTATTGTATTCGAAGCAGCCAGTGGTATCGAACCACAAACCTTACGGTTTTACCTGTATGGCTGCTTAACCATTTATTTTACAAAATACTTTTCATCCACGTCGAACATTGACATATCCTGCAAAACACAGTCTGTACCTACTCCCTTCTCTTCTACTTTCTGGAACATCCAATTAGCCAATGCCACATCCAAGAACGACAAACCTACGCTATTAAAATAGATAAATTCTTCCTCATTTTCACGACCTAGTTTATTACCAACTATAATATCTTTTAGATTTGCGTATATATCAGAATCATTCAAAACACCAGCCTTGTACATACGACTGATAGTTTGAGTTCTATGTTTTACTACCTCCCAATCATCACAGACTATTTTTGAAGCCTTTAATGCAACCGCATCTTCGTCTTCCAAACCAGCTACGTGACAATAAAAAGCACCAGACTTAATCCAATCTGCTTTTAATATCGTGTCTTGTCCACTTATTGCAGTTACGATAATATCCGCATCTACTACTGATTTACGATATTCATTGCCACAACCAATAAACTCAACTTCAGGATAAAAACGTTTCATCTGAACAATAAATTTTTCACATGATTCGTTCGTGCGAGAGGAAACAAAGCATTTTTTTATTGATGGGCGTACAGCCATCATTCCTAAGAAATGACTCTTTGCCTGCTCACCAGCACCAATAAATCCAATTGTCTCAGCGTTTTTTCTTGCTAAGTATTTAGCTGCAACCGATCCAACTGCGGCTGTTCGCAAGTTTGAACATAGGCTACCTTCCATGAAGGCTTTTGGAAAACCATCTTTCAAACTCGACAACACAATTACAGCAGAAAGATTTGGAATGTTGTATTTGTGAGGGTTTACAGGAAATACAGACACCCATTTCATGCCATATACCTCTTGACTTCTAATTCCAGCGGGTAGGCAATTGATTCTATTTTGTGTGCTTTCATCAAAGACCACAGACACTTTATTAGGAAATATCAGGTCTTTGGTGTTTTGTTTTGTAAGTGCATTTTCTATAATTTGCAATGACGCTTTTACATTAAAACATTCTGCTTTAAGTAAATCTTGCAATGTGATAATTTTTATATGATTTTCGTAATCCATCATTCTAATTATTCATTAATTTCTCAAATCGTTTTCTTAATCCTTTTCCAGTTGCAAACTGCGACAGAAACTGCCCCCAGTTGCCCTCTATCAACACCCAGCCATTAGGAGTATAAGCAAAGTCCCAAGCTATATACTTGTGTCCTTTCATTTTGCTATGAGCCTTTTCTGCTATCTGTAATAATTCATGCCACTCAGGTATCTGAAAATCAACAAACTTTTTTTGGCTGTCTGGATGATTCTCGTAATGATTTCCCTTTTCGTCACAACCATTACTGATAATTACTCCTTCTTTTTCATCAATAGCACTAAAAATTCCTCCACCTCCTCCATTGTCAACTATACTTCCTTTTCTGCCAGTTCTAAAAAAAAGGACCTATCACATGAAAACCATCTTTATTCAGAATTGTTGGTATCCGAACAGTATTAACTGACGATTCATTAAAGGCTGACAATTTACTATTCTGTTCAATAAGCCCCTCAATTATGAAGGAATTTCCTTCAAGTTGTAAGGATAGATTGTCAAAGAGTTCACGACATGTTTCAACTGAATAAGAATATTTCATGGCGCCAGCACCATATGATGCATTTAATGGCTTTATAAAACATTTCTGTTCGTGCTTACAGAATTCTTCAAATTGGTTCCATGTTGTGTTTTTATCCAGCTTCATAACTCCGCGTTTAAAATATTCTGAGAGTAACTGGTAAAAGTGATACTTATCTTGCAGGTCTGTTTTAAACTAATCCATACCTGTGTTATTGATAGATAAAATATCTTTCTCTTTGTCTGTCAAAAATGATTTTCTTTGACTATGTTTTTTGCTTATGAAGTCAAATAGTAAATATTCCAATGGAGTTGAGCCATATACAAGATATGAATAAACCATATCTGTTCTTATGGAATACTCTGAGTTTTTTGTTAATGTACACTTTGCTTTCAAAAGATTTATGGCATTGTCTACGTTTTCGGCAACAGAACCTTCTCCCCATATCGGAAAATTCAATGCTTTCTTGTAGACAAGTCTGGCTGCTATTAATTTCTTAAATGGGGGGGGTAATATTGAAAAAATTCTATTGTATATTAATCTTATCATAGCTCGTTATTGAAATCAAAAAGTGTGAACAAAAGATTGTTACCATTTAAATCTATGGCCTTAATAGTTTTCATTACATCATTCAAAGTATTTTTTAAATCTTTGTATGTATCATACAACACATGAATATAACAGAATACCTGTTGAGCCGAGCCCCAATCATGTATCTCGTCACCTTCAAAATGTACAGGAACATACGCATATATATTGTTCATTGATTTGATATCATTTTCTCCAACTATATGTTGTATATTTCCTGCCTTTGTATGAATTGGAAGAATGCAATAATTTCTTGGGCTTTCATTTATTGTTTGCGTGAATGGAATGTTTCCTGAAAGTGCTGATGATATCATCAAGTCGAGTTGATCTATTCCATAGAAGTATTTTACAGGATAGTTAGTTAAAGAACCTCCAAAGCGATATCCAATTTCATTGAAAAAGAACTTGTCCGTCCCATCATAGAATGCTTCTATCCAAATCGGTCCATCGGTAAAACCGGCATTCTCAAACATACGACGTGTAGATTCATCAAGACTTTTTAAATATGAATTTAAGCCTTTAGATGGTAAACTTTGAAAACCCATAACTGAAGAACCCGTTGAAGCAAATTTTCTTGATATTTTATCTGACATACCAGAAAAATAACATTTTCCATTATGCATGGTATAATGAATTATAACCGCATCATAAGGCATGTAATCTTCTACTATGACTCTTTTTGTTGGAGAAAAACATTCTGCATCTACATATTTAGCTTTAAGTTCTACTGCATTATTACAAATGTGAAAGCCACGACTTCCACTTCCGTCAACAGGTTTAACAATAACAGGATAAGGTAATGAATCTATTTGTTGTTCACTGCTTTGACTATTTATGTCATATTTACGTGCAACAGGAATTTTGTTACTTATACAAAGTTTCTTAAATTCCACTTTATCATCACAATATACCCATGTATCTCGTTTACAATAACAAGGAAAATTTAGATTCTCACATAAATCCAACATTCTATTAATGTTAAATTCATGGACCCCTGCAGAGATTCCATCAACATGATGTACTTTACACAAGTCTGTAAGTTTATTAACTTCTGCTGTGCTAATATCCCAACACTCGTCCGCTATTCGTTTAGCTGGTGACTGCTCTATTGGCAAATAATCTGTAACAATTACATAAGCACCAAGTTCTTTAGCCCTTTTTACTAATTCTACAGACCCTATAGGTTTACCACCCAAAACTAACATTTTTTTTCCTTCGTACATATCAATCTACTATTACGTTGCACCAAGATTTTATTTTATTCATTGCAGAATTCAATTCGTCTAATGAATCATATCGCATTACCAATGTTCCAATTGCATGATTAGCACCATCAAAACATTCTACCTTATCACCTGGCGATACCCAAAGGTCAGTTTCTACAACCTTATTCTTAAAAGATTCTGCAACTTCTAGATTACCAAATACTCCCTTCTTGTCAGAGTGTAGTATGATTTCTGCCAAATAACCGCTATAATTAGGCGCACATAAACCAACCGTGTTTTCACCCATTGCTGCTCTTACTGCATACTCAATAATATTCGTATTCGTAGAATAGTTAAGCATCTCTGAAAGTCTATTTCCTCCACCACGGGGAGAGACTTCCATAATGTATGCCTTTCCGTTTTTACAAAGACGAGTTTCAATATTATAAATACCTGTTTTCATATTGAGCAAAACCATTAGACGCTGTAATTCGTTTTTCAGTTCGTCTTGTGCCCATTGTGGCATTGTAGATGGCCAACTATAAGCAGATGGGGTATATGGATTAGAAGCATTAGCATCAAAACGTTGATCAGAAAAAGAACAAAAAACCAATTTACCATCTACTGTAAAACAATCAGAATCCGAAGTATTTCCTTCTTTTTCTAAGAAATCTTCAATAATGAAATGTCCATTGTGTGCCTCACTTAAAGCATACTCTATTGCCTTTGCTAAATCATTAGGTGTGTCAACGCGAGATACGCCTTTACTACCTGCAGAATCAACAGGTTTTACTATAACAGGCCAATTAAAATAATCGACATCAGCTAATGCATCATTTAAGTTTGTATATCCCTTGGCATTAGGAACATTGAATTTATTATCTGACAGGAATTTACGGAATTTCGACTTGTCTTGCAAAATACAAACCGATTCATATGAACCCTGAAAAGGTAATCCCATCTGTTCTGCTACATAAGCAGCTGTTACAACCCCTGGATCAACCGCAAAAGACATAATTCCATCTATCCTTTTTTCTTGTGCAATCCTTAAAACAGCATCTTTGTCGATAATACTAACATTGATATATTCGTCAGAATATTTGTGAGCTATATTGTTGGGCAAATAATCACAAGTTATTACATAATAACCTAATTTGTGGGCAATATTTATTATAGGAAGAAGATAACGCAATCCTCCTAAAAGCATAAGTTTTTTCTGTTTCATGTTGTAATGGTTTATTTTATTATGCAATCCAACGTATGCTCTATATCCTCATCACTCAACGCATGATGCATAGGCAAACAAAGCACACTATCTGCCATCTTATGAGCATTTGGTAAATTAGCAGGATTTGCACTTTCCAATCCGCGATAAGTAGAGAACTCTGAAATCAATGGATAGAAGTATCTTCTGCCAAGTACATTAGCTTCCTTCATCTTTGCATATAGTGCATCGCGTGACATTCCAAAAGCCTTCTCATCAATAAATATCGGGAAATAAGAGTAGTTGTGCTTAACACCAGGCATATCATCAAAGAATGTAATGCCTTCTACATCACGAAGAGCCTCACGGTATTTAATAGCTACCTGCTGACGAGCTGCAATAGCAGCGTCTACTTGTCTAAGATTCAAGAGACCATAAGCGGAACGCATTTCGTCCATCTTTGAGTTAATGCCAGGACCAACAACAGTTGTCTCATTGGCAAAACCAAAGTTCTTAAGGAAGTCAATACGTTTCTTTGTTTCTTCATTTGGCATAACCATTGCTCCCCCCTCAATAGTATTGTAAACCTTTGTGGCATGGAAAGAGAGTGTGCTCATGTCTCCCCAGTTCAATATGCTCTCGGTCTCAACCTTCTGTTCCTCTCGTTTTACTGGAGCACAAGGTTCAAGAGCATTGCGAGTCTCATCAAAAGCACGCTTATAGTCAGCTTCATTCTTAGGAATCTCAAGACCAAAAGCATGAGCTGCATCATAAATAACCTTCAAACCGTATGTATCTGCAATTTCCTTAATGCGACGCACATCACAAGGTTTGCCATAGCAATGGACTGGCATAATAGCTGTTGTCTTTGGCGTAATGGCAGCCTCTATCTTCTCTGGGTCAAGATTACCAGTACGAGGATCGATATCCACAAACACAGGCTTGCAACCATTCCACCAAATACTGTGAGTAGTGGCAACGAAACTGTAAGGAGTGGTTATCACCTCACCTGTTATACGCAATGCCTGAAGAGCTGTAAGCAATGGAAGTGTACCATTAGTAAAAAGGCTTAATTCGGGAACTCCTAAATATCTTTTAAGTTCAGCTTCCAACTTTTTATGAAAGCTACCATTGTTTGTTATCCACTTTGACTCCCAAATCTGTTTGAGTAATTCATTGAACTCATCAAGATTCGGAAGTAAAGGACTTGTTACTGTAATTAACTTATTGTCCATAATAATTAATTTCTATCTGTTCTTGTACATATTTTCATAATACTTCTGATAATCCCCAGAAGTCACACTCTCAAGCCACTCCTCATTATCAAGATACCATTTTACCGTTTTCTCAATGCCTTCTTCAAACTGCAATGAGGGTTCCCAACCAAGTTCCTTCTGAAGCTTTGTTGAGACAATGGCATAACGTGCATCATGACCAAGACGGTCTTTTACGTATGTAATAAGATTAAGGTCTTCACCTTCGGCACGACCAAGCAAACGGTCAACAGTCTTGATAACAGTCTTGATAATGTCAATATTCTTCCACTCGTTGAATCCACCAATGTTATATGTTTCTGCAACCTTACCTTCATGGAAAATAAGGTCAATTGCACGTGCATGGTCTTCAACATACAACCAGTCGCGCACATTTTCACCCTTGCCATAAACTGGAAGAGGTTTACGATGACGGATATTGTTGATAAATAGAGGTATCAATTTCTCTGGGAACTGATAAGGACCATAATTGTTTGAACAGTTGGTCACGATTGTCGGCATACCGTATGTATCATGGAAGGCACGTACAAAATGGTCGGAGCTTGCCTTTGATGCAGAATAAGGAGAGTGAGGATTGTACTTTGTTGTCTCATAGAAGAAGTCTTCACCGTATGCAAGGTGATGCTCCTCAGAACTTGCCTTTGTTGTGAAAGGAGGCTTAATACCTTCAGGATGTATCATCTGCAATGCTCCATATACCTCGTCTGTTGAGATATGGTAGAAACGCTTGCCTTCATATTTCTCTGGCAACGACTCCCAATAAAGCTTGGCAGCTTGAAGAAGTGTCAATGTACCCATAACATTGGTACGGGCAAATGTGAATGGATCTTTGATACTGCGGTCTACATGGCTCTCAGCTGCAAGATGAATGATGCCATCAATATGCTCATCCTGCATCAACTGATAGAAAGCATCGAAGTCGCAAATGTCCATCTTGACAAACTTATAGTTGGGTTTTTCTTCAACGTCCTTAAGATTGGCAAGGTTACCTGCGTATGTCAATTTGTCCAGATTGATAATATTATACTCTGGATATTTGTTTACGAACAACCTTACCACATGTGAGCCTATAAAGCCAGCTCCACCAGTAATTACAATATTTCTTTTTGCCATATATTATATGTTATTTCAAGTTTCTAAAAGTATCTGAATCAACTTCCATTTTCTTCTCTTCAATGACATTCAGAAGATACTGACCATATTGATTCTTTATCATTGGCTTCGCCAATTCCCTCATTTTCTCGTCGTCAATCCATCCCTGACGATAGGCAATAGCTTCAAGGCAAGCGACTTTCAATCCCTGTCGTTTTTCAAGTTCCTCAATATATGTCGAGGCTTCTGACAAAGAATCGTGTGTGCCAGTATCAAGCCAAGCAAAACCACGTCCAAGGGTCTGTACCTTGAGTTCATTGTCACGCAAGAACCACTGATTGACTGTAGTAATTTCATATTCTCCACGTGCCGAGGGCTCTATCTTACTTGCCACATCCACCACCTTGTTAGGGTAGAAGTAAAGACCAACAACCACATAGTTGCTCTTCGGATGCTCTGGTTTCTCTTCAATCGAAAGGCAATTTCCTTCCTTATCAAACTCAGCCACACCATAACGCTCTGGATCACTCACCCAATAGCCAAATACAGTTGCTTTCTTATCTTCCTCTGCTGCACGAACAGCTTCTTTAAGTTTACCAGTAAATCCTGCTCCATGGAATATGTTATCTCCAATTACAAGACATACACTATCGCCACCAATAAAGTCCTTACCTATGGTAAATGCCTGTGCCAGCCCATCAGGAGAAGGCTGCTCTGCATAAGTAAAGTGTACTCCATAATCAGAACCATCACCAAGAAGGCGTTTAAAGCCTGGGAGGTCGTAAGGAGTTGAGATTATCAGGATGTCACGAATGCCAGCAAGCATCAGCACACTGATAGGATAATATACCATTGGTTTATCATAAATAGGCATAAGCTGCTTGCTAATGCCTTTGGTAATGGGATACAAACGTGTACCGCTACCACCTGCTAATACTATACCTTTCATAAAAAGATTATTTTGTTTAAATCAAACGTGATTTATTATTTTTTGCGTTTTGTAGCTGTTGGTGGTATCGAACCACGTTCTTTGCAGAACTACCTGTACAACAGCTTCCATATATGTTAAATTTTACGCCACACCATCTTATTCACAATACCAACATAGCTCTGCACAATCTTCACAACCTTTGTCGATACATTCTCATCAACATAATCAGGCACAGGAATACCATGCTGACCGTCACGGCAAAGCTCAACGGCAGTATCTACAGCCTGTAGCAAAGACTTCTCATCGATACCAGCAATGATAAAGTCGCCCTTGTCGATAGCCTCTGGACGCTCAGTAGATGTACGGATGCAGATAGCTGGGAAAGGATGACCTACTGAGGTGAAGAAACTTGATTCTTCTGGAAGTGTACCAGAATCAGAAACTACTGCAAAGGCATTCATCTGAAGACAGTTGTAGTCGTGGAAACCAAGTGGCTCGTGCTGGATGACACGTTTGTCGAGTTTGAAACCTGAAGCTGCAAGACGGTTGCGTGAGCGTGGATGGCAGCTGTAGAGGATAGGCATGTCGTACTTTTCTGCCATCTTGTTGATAGCAGAGAAAAGAGACATAAAATTCTTCTCTGTGTCGATGTTCTCCTCACGGTGAGCGGAAAGGAGGATATACTTGCCCTTCTCCAAACCAAGACGCTGATGTATATCGCTTGCCTCAATCTCGGCAAGGTTGTTATGGAGAACTTCTGCCATAGGTGAGCCTGTAACGTAAGTGCGCTCCTTTGGTAAGCCACAATCAGCAAGGTAGCGACGGGCGTGCTCTGAGTATGCCATATTAACATCAGAGATGATGTCTACGATACGGCGGTTGGTCTCTTCAGGAAGACACTCGTCCTTGCAGCGGTTGCCTGCCTCCATGTGGAAGATTGGGATATGGAGACGCTTGGCTCCGATAACGCTAAGACATGAGTTGGTATCGCCTAACACTAATACTCCATCTGGCTTAGTCTGGGCAAAGAGCTTGTAAGAGCAGTTGATGATGTTGCCGCATGTGGCACCAAGGTCATCACCTACGGCATCCATGTATACCTCTGGCTCGGCTAACTTCAGGTCCTTGAAGAAAATACCGCTGAGGTTGTAGTCGTAGTTCTGACCTGTGTGAGCGAGAATAACGTCAAAATACTGACGGCATTTGTTGATAACGGCGGCGAGACGGATAATCTCGGGGCGTGTGCCGACAACGATAATGAGCTTTAATTTGCCATTATCCTTAAACTTTATATCTGAATAATCGAATTTGGGTTGCTTTTCCATGTTTCTTATCTTTATTTCTGTTCTACCTTGTCAAAATAGGTGTCTGGCTTATTAGGGTCAAAGATTTCGTTGCAATACATAACTGTAACTAAATCTTCTGAGTCGGAGAGGTTGATGATGTTGTGGGTGTAGCCAGGGAGCATGATGACAGATTGTAATTTGTCACCACTCACTTCATAGTTCAATACTTCATCTGTGCCTTCCTTGCGGAGCTGGATAAGTCCGTGACCTGAAACAACGATAAACTGTTCCCACTTGGTGTTGTGCCAATGCTCACCTTTAGTGATGCCTGGTTTGGAAATATTGATGCTTACCTGTCCACAGTTGAGAGTGTGTACCAATTCTGTGAATGAACCGCGAGGGTCTACATTCATCTTCAAGTCGAAAATAGCTTTGTCCTTTGGCAGATAGCTAAGGAATGTGCTGTAGAGACGCTTTGCAAACGAGTCGGCAGGAATTTCGGGAATCATCAATGTCTTGGGCATGTCAGCAAACTTGTGGAGCAAGTCTACGATTTCACCAAGGGTAGCCTTGTGGGTGATAGGGCAATAGCAGTACTTGCCTTCTGTTGAAGGAAGCACTTCCTGGCCATCAAACTCACAATGGTGCTCCTCGCCCTTTAAGGCGTGGATCATCTCCTCGACAAGGTCGTCGATGTAGAGCAGTTCAAGTTCTACATTTGGGTCGTTGACGGTGATAGGTAGGTCATTTGCGATATTGTTGCAGAATGTGGCTACGGCGCTATTATAATTAGGTCTGCACCATTTGCCATAGAGGTTAGGGAAACGGTAAACCAACACCTTGGCTTCAGTTTCCTTGCCATACTCCAAGAACAAATCCTCGCCAGCTTTCTTGCTTCTGCCGTACTCGCTGTTACCAAAACGACCAGTCAAGGATGCTTGCTGTGAGCTGGAGAGCATCACGGGACAGTTGTTCTTATGTGACTTTAATGTGTCGAGCAAGGTAGAGGCGAAACCGAAGTTGCCCTTCATAAACTCGTCATTATCCTTGGGGCGATTGACACCTGCAAGGTTGAACACAAAGTCACATTCCTTGCACCATTGATTGAGCAGCTCGGGTGTAGAGTCGATATCGTACTCGAAGACCTCATCTATTGTGAGGTCTCCGTAGCAACGAGCCTTGCCGTCTTTTATATTATTGAGTTGAGCGCAAAAGTTTTTTCCAACAAAACCTTTAGCTCCAGTTACTAAGATCTTCATACGCCTAAATTACTGCACGAAGTTACCCTCGCCACTCAATTCTTTCTTGATGTACTCCAAAGCGCCAATCTTTGCCTTTGTTTCCTCAAGGTTCAAACGATAGGTGTTGTCTGAGTTAAACTCTTCAATCTCTGCACGTTTAGTGTCACCTTCTTTAAAGAACTTATCGTAGTTCAATCCACGGTTGTCAGCAGGCACACGATAGAAGTTGCCCATATCCTCAGCCTTGGCACACTCTTCCTTGGTGAGCAATGTCTCGTACATCTTCTCACCATGACGAATGCCGATAACCTTGATTTCTTCTTTCTTGCCACCGAAGAGCTCGCATACTGCTTCTGCTTGGGTCTGGATAGTACATGCAGGAGCCTTCTGTACAAGAATATCACCGTTTTGGCCATGCTCGAAAGCAAAGAGAACGAGGTCAACAGCCTCTTCCAATGACATGATAAAGCGAGTCATCTTTGGTTCTGTCAATGTGATAGGGTTGCCATTGCGGATTTGATCTATCCACAAGGGGATTACTGAACCACGTGAGCACATTACGTTACCATAACGTGTGCAACAAATCTTGGTCTTGCCCGAATAACGACTTTTTGCCACAGCTATCTTTTCCTCAATAGCCTTGGTGATACCCATAGCATTGATAGGATAAGCAGCCTTATCGGTAGAGAGGCAAATAACAGCACCTACACCAGCCTCAATGGCAGCAGTGAGTACATTATCCGTACCAATAACATTGGTTTTAACAGCTTCCATCGGGAAGAATTCGCAAGAGGGTACCTGCTTCAAGGCTGCTGCGTGGAAGATATAATCTACACCAGGCATAGCGTTACGGCATGATTGCAAATCACGCACGTCACCGATGAAGAATTTAATCTTACTTGCTACATCAGGATATTTTACCTGATATTCATGGCGCATGTCATCCTGTTTCTTCTCATCACGTGAGAAAATACGAATCTCACCGATATCTGTACGAAGAAAACGATTCAATACTGCGTTACCGAAGGAACCTGTTCCACCGGTAATCATAAGAGTTTTACCTGCAAAAATGCTCATAGTTTTTATTTAATTATTTTAAAATTCTAAATTATCTTGCTCACACTCACCCCATCAATAGCTCTCTGATAGATATCTTTTACCATTCCCATTGACGGAACAACAGATAAGTTGCAACGAGTAGCAATTCTTTTAAAGGCTCTCATCACATTCTGTCGCACCCTTTTCACCTCGCAATCCGCCATTTGCATATCTGTTGATTTGATGAAAGGGAATAAGAATTCTGAATCAGAGGGGTAGCGGTCTGCGATTTCCTGCATGGCTGCATCCCATTGTACGGTTATACGTGGCAATCCTAGTATTTGTGAGATGTATGTTAATGTGAATCCTTTGATGTCGGTTTTCTTGATGTTTGCCAAATCTGTAAAACTGATGCCTCTGCCGTAGATGCAAAAGAAGAACATATCACAGGCAAAAGTTTGTGGTATGGAATCAGACAGGTCGGCATAACGCATTCTACGTAATTCATCAACTGACAGCAATTCACGTTCTTTTTTGGCTGGCAAAGCAACTCTTACGCCTTTCAGTAATTTAAGTTTTGGAACAATTCCTTCTTTTACTGCAATATTATATACCGAACTGATTTGGTATAGATAGAGTCGAGTTGTTGATTGTTTACGCCCTTTGGTATTTAACCATTCCTCGAATTTTACCATAAGTTCTGGAGTCAAGTCGTTTAATGGCAATTCCTCTTTACCCAAGAAGTTGACAAAGCAACGGAGTGCCATCTCACGATTGTGAGCAGCCTCAAAGTGACCTTCTTCTTTGTCTTTTTCTATTTTTCGACGAGAATATGCGAAGAAATCGGTTCCCATTTTTACTTCTCTACGATGACTAATAAAAACTATTCAAACAGATAGCCGTAGTTGTTTTGCAACGCCTCAAATTCTGTTTCGCAGCGATTATGCAGTTCTTTGTCGCTGTCCTTGAATATCTTTATAACTTTCTCTATCTCTTCCTTTACGGTTCTTCCAGCTTCAAAGATGGGTCTAAGCTCGTCTTTGAAATAGTCGATGAAAGGTGCATAGTAGTAGCCTATCTCTTCTATCATAAAATAGAAGGTGTCATAGGCATCTTTCAGATCCAGCTTCTTGTCTCTTACATCTGCAAGAGTTTGAAGACGGAGTATTTCTATATTTTCTACTTGAGCCGACACCTCTTGGGCGGTCTTCACTTGATGAAAGTATCGATCGATAAAGGCGTTGCGCTCATGCAGGTTGCGCTTGTAGAACAACTCGCGCTCTTTTTTGTCTGCCTCGTTCTTATTTACTTCTTCGAACCGTTCGGCATGTACACCAGATAGAGCTACAGCCATTCCACCGACATCCATGACAAGCTTGCGGTCTCGGGCTATGCGGATTACATAACCTTCGAGCCCGGCATATTCACCAGTCACAATGCGAAGTAGGGTACGGTTCTTGGAATAATAAACAAAAGGACGAAGAAGGAAACGGAGACGCTCTGGCTCGGTTTCTGCCACACGCATAAATGGTTCCATTTGGTTGCAAGGGATAGTGGCAACCTTTCCTGTACTACAATTTTTACAGAGTTTGTATGGTTTTATGTTTTTATCTAAGTAGTCCTGTAATATTTCTGGGTTACCTTGCAAGAATATCAGTCCACTTACCGAAGGGGTTTCCACTTCGCGCATTCCGCCTCTGTTCCTATGACGGGGAACATATTTTATTGTCTTATGCACAAAATGGGTTACTCCATCTTTCTTTAGCTGTTCTTCTATCGACTTTACTTTTTGGTTGTGTACAAAAAGATAACTCCAAGACGTGCAGTTATCTTTATCGTCATTACTTGGAACCACTTCGGGAATGGATTCGTTTTCTTTCTCAGTCTCAGTTTCCTTGTTCACCTGCGAACACTTCTTTATCGCTGAACTAGTCAATTCGTCTGGCTCAGAAACGTGTGTGCCCTCTGGAAATCCTTTGCTTTCAGTTGCCTGAAAACTCTTTATTTCGTCGACTGTAGACTGAGAAACCGTGCAATCCTGCTTCATAACCTCTCCGCTACTTTATGTCACTGTTGGCTGTCATCACCTGGGATGACAATGCCAATTTTACAATAACATTGTTCATAAAATCATACTATCTGTGTGTATGTTTGTCCAGTTATGGGATTCAATGTTTTACAAATAAAATGTGCTGATTGCGCCGCATTTTCACCTCATAGTGGCTTTGTGTCTCTATCTATTTACATACTGTTTTCGGCAAATAAAACAGTATCTACCTTGCAAAGGTACTACTTTCCTTCACTTCTTATCATTTTTGAATGAAAAAGTTTAGCAAAACCCCGAAATTCCCCTAAAATGTTTTACAAATCCGCCTTTTCAAGACTTCAAAAGTCCTTTGTTTACAGCATTCTTTCTCATTGTGCATGTTTTATCATGTGAAAACAGTACGTAAAGAGATAGAGACACAAAGCCACTATGAGGTGAAAATGCAGCGCAATCAGCACATTTGATTTGTGAAACATTGAATCCCATAACTGGACAAACATACACACAGATAGTATGATTTTATGAACAATGTTATTGTAAAATTGGCATTGTCATCCCAGGTGATGGTAGCCAGCAGTGACATAAAGTAGCGGAGAGGTTATGAAGCAGGATTGCACGGTTTCTCAGTCTACAGCCGACGAAATAAAGCGTTTTCAGACATCTGAAAGCAATGAATTTCCAGAGGGCACACACGTTTCTGAGTCAGGCGAAATGACTGGTTCAGCGATAAAGAAGTGTTCGCAGGTGAACAAGGAAACCGAGACTGAGAAAGAATCCATTTCCGTAGTGATTCCAAATAATGACGATAAAGATAACTGTACGTCATGGAGTTATCTTTTTGTACACAATCAAAAAGTAAAGTCGATAGAAGAACAGCTAAAGAAAGATGGAATAACCCATTTTGTGCATAAGACAATAAAATATGTCCCCCGTCACAGAAACAGAGGCGGAATGCGCGAAGTGGAAACCCCTTCTGTAAGTGGACTGATATTCTTACAAGGTAACCCAGAAATATTACAGGACTACTTAGATAAAAACATAAAACCATACAAGCTCTGTAAAAATTGTAGTACAGGAAAGGTAGCCACCATCCCCTGCAACCAAATGGAGCCATTTATGCGTGTAGCAGAAACCGAGCCAGAACGTCTCCGTTTCCTTCTTCGTCCTTTTATTTATTATTCCAAGAACCGTACCTTACTTCGCATCGTGACTGGTGAATATGCCGGACTCGAAGGTTATGTAATCCGCATAGCCCGAGACCGCAAGCT